>Ga0233433_10000342_pt1 | contig 51475 bp, 40 predicted proteins | sample SI_122_August201_5_FD_179868 | JGI IMG/M metagenome (GOLD analysis project Ga0233433, IMG submission 179868) | Seawater microbial communities from Saanich Inlet, British Columbia, Canada - SI_122_August2016_100_MG | ecosystem: Environmental > Aquatic > Marine > Inlet | place: Canada: British...
ATCAGTCTGAAAGTCCCCGTGTCGGTGCAGGTGGCCTGCCTGTTGATTCCACCTCTGGCCACCACTTAATCCCTCAATTTTAGTGGGATTGAACGATTCCACGATATTTCCCAATTAGTAAGCCTGGCCAGAAAAGTCGTAATTATCCCATAGCCCACCGTCAGAACCACGCAGTAGCCTGCTTTTCGCCACGGAGTAAGTTGAGAGAGCATGTAGTGCCGAGAAAGCCAGAAGATGAATCGGAGCAGGTCTCACAATCCTCCACGGCCAAGACGTATTCGAGACCGGGCCGCGTTCGGATGGGCCCAGAGATTAAAGCGGGTCTTTGCCATCGAAATTGAGAAGTGCGAGAAATGCGGTGGCAAGGTAAAGATTATAGCGAGCATTGAAGACTCTGAGGTTATCGAGAAGATATTGAAACATCTGGGCCTGGATGAGGCATCGCAGGCGAGAAACCGATCGCCGCCATCCGGTCTATATGATTACTCGAGTCAACTATTCTGACATCAGCCAACGCTGGCGGAATCTAACTCGACCTGGTGTCCCGACATTGCAAAGAATGCAGCATCATCAACGTGCTCCAGTCCGATATTTCGTTAAAACCTACCAAATCCCTTCGAGAACTGGAGCCAAACTCAGTTTTAAGGGGATTATGTGCCTGGCTGATGAAGCAGAAATGGGGTTAATTCTTCTTATACCCATAGCGCCACCGGAAAATATCTTGCGCGCCGCAAGCTGCGCGTCTCGGTAATGCGCTTTGTGATCCGCAGCATCCGCATTGACGTTGCCACAGTCGACCACTCTGATATCCTTCCCGGCAAACAAAGGGCCGCCGAGATCCCAGTCGAAATGGTTTTTGGTGTACTCGATGTCGGCCATCGTCGGTGTCTGTCTGATCACATCGGGGGCAGTACTCTGGTCATTTGCCATTGATGCGGCGTCATAGGGCGTGCCATATGGAATCCCGGGGATGACAAAATCAGCCTGCAATTCATCCAGGTTGGCAACCAATGGGAAATTGAGAAAGGTTCCTCCACTGTTTCCAGGTGGTACTGTCAGATTCTTTGTCACTATTCTTATCCGCCGAAGTGGGTGGTTTTTGACTCTTGTACTTGCACCACTATCGCAACACTATAGCCAATTTGCCTGTGGTGCGGGTAGAGCTTGGATTAACTTCTGCATAAAAATATCAATCGCTTCACCATGTTGTCTGGCGGGATGACCAATTTGTCCGGCTATTTATAGGCTTAACCCAGGGCTACCATCAGGTGAGCAGAAGAAACATACCTGCAGCGAATAAGACCGTGTAATTAACGCTAGTGATTGTGGAATACTCTGTCGAGGACAACATCAAGCGACCCTGCGGCTCTATAGTAACTTCGCCGAGGGTAACATTACTGTCTTCAAGTTGGCTGCCACTTTAGCGCATGTTGGAAAATCATCGAGTAATAGTTGGCGGTGAGTTAGTTAGGTACACTGCGGAGATGCGAATCAAATTATTAATGACGTTTGCCATAACGCTACTTCTTGTGGGATGCGGCGCGTCAGCGCCGATAAAGACGACACTGTCTGTATTGCGTGAACTCCAGAAAGACTTCGATGGAAGGCAAGTCATTGTCAGCGGAACCCTTCGCACATTCGACACGCCCCGGCACTATTGGATAGAGAACGACGCGTTAGACCGTGTGGCAGTTGAGGGGACAATCAATTTTTCGCCACTGGTAAGTCAAACGGTGACGGTTAGAGGGATGTTTCGTTATGACAGTGAAACGGGACGTCGGATTGAAGTAGACGAACTCGTTGCTCAGGAGTAAACAGGACACACACTACAGGGCTTATCCTGCCCCAGTTTTCATGCAAAGAAATCTGGTTTCAGATGTTAGGCAGTGGGGCTGTTACGCTGGTTCAACGCTTTGGCTCAGCACTTAACCTTAACTTGCATCTTCACATGCTTTACCTCAACGGCGTCTATGACGACAAGGGTTACTTCTGGCCGGTGAGACCACCAACCCCCGAAGATCTGGACAGGATCACTTACGCGATTGCCAAACGGATTGCCCGATACTTGGAGCGAGCAAGATATCTTTTTCGTGATGCCGAGTCTGAGCACCTGGATCTGGTACCGGAGGAAGAAGGTGTGATGCATGACATAATCGGCGCATCGATCATCAGCGTGCAACAGTCCGATATTTCGTTAAAACCTACCAAATCCCATCGAGAACTGGAGCCAAACTCAGTTTTAAGGGGATTATGTGCATGGCTGATGAAGCAGAAATGGGGGAAAATTCGCCTTATACCCCCCTGCGCCAATACGCTGATGGATGTCTTTCGTATAGGACTTCGGCATACTCACCTGTCTGAAGAGCTCGCTACGAGGTAGCTATGGTGATCAAGGTCTGTTTTCGAATCCTCATGTTTGGAATTGCTGCAGGGGGTTTCCTGACGGCTCAGGCGGCTGAGGATGTCCTGACGAATGTATATTGGGGCGATACTCATGTGCACACGTCAAATTCGTTTGATGCCGGTCAAACAGCTATCATGGTAGGTCCTGAAGAGGCGTATCGTTTTGCCAGGGGAGAAGCGGTTGTATCAAGCCGGGGACCGCTGGTGAGGATGATCAAGCCGCTCGACTTTCTCGTGGTCGCGGACCATGCGGAGTATGCCGGTCTTTGGAACGGGCTCCGTGCTGCCGATCCGCTATTGTAGGAATCTGCGGCAGGACGCCGCTGGCAGGACCTCTTCGATGCCGGCAATCCTGGGGCGGTAGCCAAGGAATCTGCGTTCGTGAATGTGGATGGAGGCCCGGATCTCCGGAATTTCCCTCGCAGCGTCTGGGAGCGCAATATCGAGGCCGCCGAGAGAACCAATCAGCCAGGACGCTTTACTGCTTTCATCGGCTATGAGTTTAGCTCGATGCCCGGCTGGAACAATCTGCACCGTGTGGTGATATTCAAAGATGGTGCAGCAAGAGCGACGCAGGTACTTCCCTTCTCCTCCGTGGACAGTGTTGACCCCGAGGACCTGTGGCAATACATGGATGACTATGAGAAGCGTACCGGCGGCAACGTTTTGGCGATTCCGCACAACAGCAATGTTTCCGACGGGCTCATGTTCGCACTGACAACCTACGGCGGCGAAGCATTGACCAGCTCCTATGCAAGGACTCGCAGTAGATGGGAGCCACTGATCGAGGTCACCCAACTGAAAGGTGACAGCGAGACCCATCCAATTCTCTCACCCAATGACGAATACGCCGACTACCGGACCTTTGACAAGGGGAACATGACTAAGAAAACCAGTGTGGGCGAAGGCAAGGCCCCTTCACTGTTGCCGTATGAGTACGCACGTCCCGCATTGAAGCTGGGTTTGAATCTCGAAGCTAATATCGGGGTCAATCCGTTCAAGTTCGGCGTGATCGGCAGCACCGACAGTCACACGGGACTGACAACGATTGAAGGACGTAGCTATGTAGCCAAACACAACGTCATCGAGCAGAAGATCGTTCAGAAACCGGGGGTGGGACCCTCTGGCGCGACAAAGGTCGGCAGGAAGGCTGCCGCTGTAAAGAAGCAGCCACCGAGTAAAGCAAAGAAACAACCCTCGAAGCCAGTGGGGAAACCAGCAGCAGGAAAGGCATCAGCCAGTAAAGGCGGCAAGGCGCCAGTCTACCAGTGGGTTCAGGCGGCAGGTGGTCTGGCCGCTGTATGGGCAACAGAGAACTCCCGTGATGCACTTTTCGAAGCAATGGAGCGTCGGGAAACCTACGCAACGACCGGGTCGCGTATGAACGTACGTTTCTTCGGTGGCTGGAAATTCCAGGCCGAAGATGCCCAGCGCCCGGACCTGGAGCGAATTGGATACAGGAAAGGCGTCCCTATGGGTGGCGATCTAACAAACGGACCGAGCGGCAGGATTCCGGGCTTCCTTGTCAGGGCAGTCAGGGACCCGCAAGGCGCCAATCTGGATCGCATCCAGATCGTCAAAGGATGGCTCGACCGAAATGGCCGGTTACATGAGAAGATATACAACGTGGCATTATCCGATGGCCGCATGGAAGATGTCGATGGCAAGGTGACGCCGGTAGGCAACACCGTGGATGTGCAAGAAAGCACCTACGTCAATAGCATCGGTGACCCGGAGCTTTCGGTGGTCTGGGTCGACCCTGACTTCAACAGCAAGGAGCGTGCATTCTATTACGCTCGGGTGCTGGAAATACCGACACCACGGTGGACCGACAGGAAAGCCCTGGGAATAGACGACTCCAGCAACCTCCCAACATCGACCGTAGAAAGAGCATACACCTCACCGATCTGGTACACGCCTTGATTCCGTTCATGCCGTCTCCCTTTCCCGTGTCGGCTCAATGCTACAGCAACGAAGTAGACGTTACCGGTATACGCACAGCGCCACGTCCCTGGTGAATTGACCAAAGGACCGCTCGTGGCCGGGTCCTGCCGAAGCCAGCCAGCCTGGCTTTCAAAACTCGATGAGCTGCATTTACTACCCGCTCATTACCGGAAATCAATCGCTGTTATTGACCGACATCAATGGGTATATCCAATTCCTCCAGCTTTTCTTCCAAGCTCTGAATACGGGATGCTAAGGCTTCATTGGATACAGCTGAATCGTCAAAATTACTTTTCCCTATAGCTTCCCAGATTGAAGGCGGCGCCAACATAAGGAAGACAAAAAACACATAAATCTCTGTCATATGCCAGTTCATAGTACCGAATCTACCAGCGTTAAGCCTTCCTTGAGTAAGGCCAAAAATAATAACAACGAGAAATAAGAAACAACTATATATAGAAATAATTACTGCAACCGCAATTGGTATTCCTAGCCTATCAAGATCGCTTTCACCACCCAATTCCCTAAAGCGACCAAAGTAATAGGCCGTTGCAAAGGCTACCCCCAACCCCATAGATATAACACAACCGACGGATACAGAATGAACATAATCTCGTTGGCCTTTGGGCGACAGCAATATGAGTAAAGAGATTATCGACAATACGAACAGAGCCTCCTCCCAATAGGTAAGAATCTTAATAAAATCGTGGCGTGACTCTGAAAGAAGCTCACTAAATAGCATGAATAACATCAAGGCTCCGATGCAGACTAGAATGACGGCTAGTCTGCTCACCCCTAACTTGCCTTGTTTGGAACTGGATTGACTTAACCAAGGGTGTGCCAGCACGGTTAGCATTGCGCCTGTCGCTGTTCCCGCTACACTCATGCCGGTATAACCCGGAGCAGTTCCCGGGATATAAGTCAGAATTGGTATGATGTTAAATGTCCCGGAAATAATGCCAATGGGCAAACCAATTAAAGTAATGATTTTGCCAGCTGGGCAGATCTCTAGGCGCTGGAAATAAAATCCCATAAACAACGTAGGACAGATAACCGAAAGCATAGCGAGTATAAGTGGTTCGGGGGGTATCGGATCGTAGTTAAATTGGTCGTTCGCATACATCGAATACGGAAAATAGAAACAGCAATGCCGATTGCCAGCGTCCTCGTACCAACATTCCAACTCGAAACATCCCAGTTAATCCGCAGTGCTTCCATTCTTCTTCTCCCAGATATGCAAAGATTATCAATACCGTACTTTTACTGTATCGGGGAGGTTTTGACTAATGGGATTGTGGTACAGGTCCCTGAGCCACGCAGAAGTGCATAGATAGTCATCCAGCATCGCTACAGCCTCATTCATGGCACTGGGTGCTAGGTGTGCGTAACGCTCGGTCATCTCGATGGTAGGAAATGGCTATTCCTATCGAATAGCGGTGTTTTAAAGACACGTGGGGGCACAAATTTTCGGGTGAGATCCTATAAGACGATATAGCGGCCTATAGGGCTTGAATGTGACTTGCACCACCCCCATCATTTTATAGGGATTTCGCCCTTATTGTTGATTATCAATTAGGCTGTCTTAAGCTTTTTAGTCTGGGCTAGGCAGTATTTGATGATTCGTTTGCAGAGAGTTGTAGCGATTCGATAAAGTTGCGACTATTGACCTCAAAACGGGCTTAATCAAATGAGCGAATTTGCATTCAAATCTGCTGTGGAGTTAGCAAGTGCTATTGCCGCCAAACAAGTCAGTTCCCTGGAACTGACGGATATGTACATCAGTAGGGTTGAATCAATAGACCCTGAGATTAACTCGGTTGTGGTGAAGGATTTTGAGCGAGGCAGGCAGGCCGCTCGAGCAGCCGATGCGGCCGTTGCCGAGGGTAAACCGCTGGGTCCACTTCATGGCGTACCCATGACGATCAAAGAGGCCTACGATATCGAGGGTTTACCGACCACCTGGGGCATCCCTGAATTCAAAAATAACATAGCCACAAAAGACTCGGCTACAGTCGTTCGGATGAAACAAGCGGGTGCACATTTTTTTGGTAAAACCAATGTACCCTTGAGTCTGGCTGACTTTCAGAGTTTCAACGAAATTTATGGTACCACTAACAATCCCTGGAACCTTGAACGCACTCCTGGCGGGTCTTCAGGTGGATCCTCTGCTGCATTGGCAGCAGGGCTAACCGGCCTTGAGGCTGGCTCTGATATCGGTGGCTCAATTCGCAACCCGGCTCACTTTTGTGGCATCTATGGACACAAGCCCACTTGGGGCATCGTTTCAGATAGTGGCCATGCGCTACCCGGCCAAGTGGCACCCGCAGATATTGCTGTGGTCGGGCCAATGGGGCGTAGTGCTGAGGACCTTAAAGTGAGCATGGAAGTGACCGCAGGCGCCGCGGCGCATGATGCAGCGGGCTGGCAATTGAACCTGCCAAAGCCCAGCAAGAATCAGCTCAGGGATTTCCGCGTCGCTATCTGGACTAATGATAATATGGCGCCGGTATCACAGGAAATTTCTGATCGTGTGCAGTTAATCGGCGATACGCTAAGTCGGCTTGGCGCAACAGTGTCAGACAGTGCTCGCCCGGATATTAACTTGCAGGAAAGTCACGACACCTACAGCAGCTTACTGTGGGGGGTGATGGCTGCCGAGATCAGCGAAGAACAGAAGCTTGAATACCAGGCTGCTTCCGAAGAGTTAGACCCCAATGACCATTCCATTGCGGCCGATTTGGTTCGTTACTCAGTGCAGCCGCATGGGACCTGGGCTATGCACAACAACAAAAGATTTTTGATTCGACAACAGTGGCGACGGTTTTTTAATGATTGGGATATTGTTATATGCCCACAGACGGCGACCACTGCGTTCCCGCAAGATCAAGGGGAGTATCTTGGCCGAACATTGCTGGTCGATAATGTGGCGCAAGATTATTTCCAGCAAGTATTCTGGTCAGGTCTTGTTACCGTCGCTCATCTACCGAGCACGGTGTTTCCGACCGGGCTTTCACAGGAAGGTCTGCCGATCGGCTTACAGGCCGTGGGGGCAGAGTTTAATGACTATGTGACGATAGACTTCACCAGGCTGATGGCTGAAGAGATTGGCGGGTTCATCCCACCCCCTGCCTATGCCTGAGTCAGTTAACCAGGTTACTTTAACTGCCTGAGCAATGCGGTTTATTTAATATATGTGTTTGTCTTGTGTAGGCATACTCGCTGGCACTGGACTGGACAAGCCCAATCCAGCATCACAGAGCGTGTCCGCCGAAGCCGCCCTGGAGCGAGGGCTAGCTATTTTCATTTGTGAGTCTGGTGAATTAGTGGATAAATCCATGGGATTCGCTAATGGCCTCGCCAACCAACCGTCTGTAGCTTATTAATATATGAAATAAAATCTAAATAGAACTATGGCTAGCTAAGTTGATGATCGTTTAGGTATAGAAGCAGCTCACCATATACATTGTGGGCAAGGGGAGGCCACAGAAATACAACCACGGCTTTCATTGAGAAAAGCAATCCGTATTTAAGGGGAGACAATAATGGCCAATAAAATATCTGTAGATCCGCGCATAGATAAGAGAATCAGGGATGTCTTCGGTTCTATGGAAGTCGATACGGTTCTGACTGAACACGTCTCCAGAGAAGCACTGATGGCGTTTGAGGAAACTGAAGAAGCTAAATTGGGTAAAGCAGTAATGGCTCAAATAAATAATGCACCTCACTATAAAGAGGTTGTGCCGAGTGATGGTCTTAGCACCACAACAAAGGAATTTATATCTGAACCTGATGGCAATACCATCAAAATCCAATACATAAGACCTGACACGGATGAGACTCTTCCTTGCGTTTATTACATTCATGGAGGGGGGATGGAAATGTCATCTTGTTTCGATGAAATCTATCAAGCCTGGGGGCGATGCATAGCAAGACAGAATGTGGCTGTTGCTATGGTGGACTTTAGAAATGCTCGTTGGGCGTCTTCTGCTGAACAGGTTGCTCCATACCCAGCTGGTTTGAACGATTGCGTTTCGGGCATAAAGTGGGTTCATGCCAGTGGTGCTGATCTTAATATACAGCCAGAAAAAATAATCATAGCGGGTGAAAGTGGGGGAGGAAATCTAACCATCGCCACCACGCTAAGACTGAAACAAGAAGGACAGTTAAATTTAATTACTGGCATGTATCCAATTTGTCCTTATATTGCAGGGGCTTGGCCACTACCAGAAAACCCTTCTTCTATTGAAAATGAAGGGCTGTTACTTTCTCTACATACTTCCAGCGGAGTCTCTCATGGCGCAATCGTTTATGGCATAGAAGAATTCAATAATCAAAACCCATTAGCTTGGCCTGGTTTTTGTACGGTAGATGACGTAAAAGGGTTACCAAAAACTTACATCATTGTTAACGAGTGTGATCCGTTGCGGGACGAGGGAGTAAACTTCTATCGCTTGTTGAGACAAGCGGATGTAGAAGCTCAATGCCGACAGGTTATGGGAACGGTGCATGGCACGGAGATATTCTTAGGTTGCCCCGAAGTGAGTGACGAGACTGCAATGAGTATTGCCAATTTCGTTAGAACTTAAAAATGAATTAAGCAGGAGGCCGCGGTTAAAACGGATAGCCACCTTTATCCACATTCAAAAATATATCGTCTTTAAAGCAGGTCGTCTGTGGTCTTCCTCGGCTTCTCTGGTAGCGAATTTGATCACCGTTATGGTTGCCATTCTTTGGATAAGTGGGTCATGCAGTATTAATAGGTACAACTGCCGTCCTGTATTTGAATATCCGTATTCACCGACTTTCACCCTGGTTGATCATTGTTATGGGAATGCGGTTTATACTGCTTATTTTCGAGAATCCATTGGTAACTCAACCTGACGGAGAACTGACATGATCAGGCTAGTATATGCCCTAAGAAAAAAACCAGACCTGAGCCGGGAAGCCTTCCAGGAATACTGGTTGAGCCGGCATGCACCCCTTGTCGCAAGCGTTGCAACAGACCTGAATATCCATCGATATGTGCAGACTCACACCTTGAATGATCGCGCCACTGAAGCTGCCCAACGAGCGAGGGGAGAAATGGAACCGGCCTATGACGGCGTTGCTGAACTCTGGTGGGAATCAGAGCAGGAACTGACGCAAACCTTACTCAGCAAAGCTGCGCAAAAAGCCTCGGCACTGCTGCTTGAGGATGAGTCCAAGTTTATTGATTTGCCTCACTCGCCACTCTGGTTCGCTTATGAGTACCCGCAGATCAACCCGGTGCCAGAAGATATCGTAGCGAAACCCAAATCCAACATCGTTCGGATATTTTTCCCGCTTCGCCATCAATCTGAAATCAAGGAAGCCGATGCTCGTCATTATTGGTTGACCCATCATGGTCCGATCGTCCGCTCCCATGGCCCTGCGAGTGGCACACTGTGTTACCGGCAGGTACATCGCGCAAATTCCCCCCTTGATGCGGGTATACAGGCTGCCAGGGGCACGATTGTTGAGTCCTATCTTGGCCATGCCGAAGCATGGGTTGATCGAGGCCACGCGCCACGGACCGACGAGGCCAGACGGGCCGGCGAAGCCTTCATTGAGGATGAGCGGAATTTCATCGATATGACCCGGTCAACGATTTTCTTCGGTAAAGAACACACTATCATTGATAAACGATAGTTCTTATATGGCTTCTTTTTAAGGTTTCATAACGCCGTTGAAGCCGCGCTTGAAGTCGGTTTTCAGCAGTTGTATTAGCCGTCTGTTTGTGTTCGGTAACTTCTGGGCAGCTTGAGCCTTAGCCCCAGGCCTAAAGACAGTCAAGAACCACTCCGTCTGAAATTTTTTAAAGTATTGATTTTTAACAATTAAATTTCAATATCACGCAAATATAACGAACCAAAATAAACGCTAAAATTGTTCTTTAAATAAGCATAAATAATGCTTTGAATTTGTGAATTTTAGGAGTAAATTGGCCGCCGTTTTGTCGAGTTATCTGATCATGCCCATTCGCTCCTTTGTTGCCATCTGGCCGCTTTTTGCTGGCCTTTCTTTTATTGGTCTGGCGATTGGCGTGCAGGGCAGTTTGTTAGGCGTTCGTGCCGCCCTGGAGGGCTTTGATGACATCCTCATTGGTCTTGTCATGTCTTGCTATTTTGCCGGTTTTCTGGCGGGTTCTTTATTTACACCGCGGATGATTCAAAGGGTGGGTCACATACGAATTTTTGCTGCACTGACAGCGGTAGCGTCAGTGTCTATATTGATTCACGCACTGGTAATTGACGCCTGGGTTTGGGCATTGATGAGATTGATTACCGGTTTTGCCTTTTCAGCTATCTATGTGGTGTCTGAAAGCTGGTTAAATCAATCGGCCACCAACACTAACCGAGGCCAGGTGCTTTCAGTCTATACCACCATATTATTGGTGGGTATCTGTGCGGGTCAATTCATGTTGAATCTGGCCGACCCTGCTGGGTTTACCCTGTTTATTCTCATCTCAGTCATGGTCAGTGTTGCGGCTGTGCCGATACTATTATCAATAGTCCAGACCCCACCGATTGAGGAAATCGAGCGGGTCACCATGCGTCATTTATGGTATCGCACCAAAATCGGTGTTATCGCTATCATAATGTCTCAATTTGTCTCCAGTATTGTATTCAGCATGGGCGCCGTATACGTCACCAGGCTCGGTTTTACCACCTATGAGGTGGCTAATTTCATGGGCGCTCTCATGGCGGGCGGTATGGTTCTGCAGTGGCCTTTGGGTAAGCTCTCGGATTCCATTGACCGACGCTGGGTCATGGGGTTTTCCTGTCTGCTCGGTGTATGCATCGCCATGTTGATTAGTTTTATAGATGAAGCATCGGGTTGGTTATATGCATTGGCATTTTTGTTTGGTGGCTGTGCTTTATCGCTGTACTGCATTGTCGTGGCCTTTACGAACGATCATTTGCGTCCTGCTGAGATTGTGCCTGCCAGCGGCACGATCATCCTGTTCTCCGGGTTGGCCTCTATTACCGGCCCAATAGCGGCAGTCTATTGGCTACAGCTATTTGGCCTAAAGAGTTTTTTTGTGCTGATCGCCGGCAGCCTTTTGGGGTTGGGGTTAATGAGTATTTGGCGTGTCTTAACGATCCCAGCATTACCAGCCGAATACAAAGTACAAAGCACCCTGCAGGCAGCGGCAGCACCGGTAGGGTCGATCTTGCACGCGGAAGAAGAAATGCCCTTAACGACCTAGTAATGCCCGGCTTTTAATGCTCGTCGCTGATACCAATGGCTATAGGGCCCTGGGTTTTTTGGTAACGTAAGTTTTGTAATTGTATCGTTTTTATCTGGAAGGATAACCAGTTCAAGATGGCTGATGTCGCTTTGAATGCAACTCGAGCAAGAAAATAAATCCGAGCTTAATGATTCAGTTTTCTGTTCAGATACCACACGGGTACGGTACAAAAAACAATCAACATAACCAAGGCAAACAGATCAATCATGAGCGCTCCACCGATTTGCCAGCCGAATAATTGTCCGCTGATAAAAATACGATAGTGGACCGCTGCACTGACCGCAGCGCCAAGCAGATACATAAACACTTTCACTTGTAGATATTTACCCGGCTTAATCCATGCGGCTACTCGTAGTAGCAGGAGCAGTACCATCAAAGAACTGATCAGATAGAGTATTTCCACTAGGGTTTATCCTGGTCGTAAGTGACGCATTCGCCGCGGCAGTTTACCACTGAGCAGCTAAGGAGAACTAATGACATTTTCAAGGCAGTGGTCAAGCGTCGTTGTTGATTCTATACAAGGTTAAAGCGCTATGATCCGATGACCCAGGGTGGCATCAATGCTGGGGAATGCCGATGTTCTGGGTAGTGCTCATGCGGAATAACCTAATTGGAGGCGTGTTTTGCTACCCTCCGCAGGTTTAATTCGGGTGTAGAATTAAGCGATGCAAAAGTAAGTGCTTACTTTTGCTGGAGTCACCGAGAATAGGGGCCAGAATACACCAAATGGTTAGTTACAAAGCTGATGAAGTGGGCTAAATGGTCCGATTCAAGCGATCAAAATCAGGTAAGGTGACTAAGACAACTCAAACATAGGTTTGGCAAAATCCCTTCCCAATGAATCAACTGTTTTTTTTTGAAAATAGTGTCAAACGAGACCCTGCCATCGATCTCAGGATGAAGCAACATGCCGGCGAATTAGGGGAGATAGCCCGTCACTGGTTTGAAGCCATACGCCATTGCGGCAACGATGTCAGAGAATTAATGCACGACGGCTATGCAACGGCTTGTGTGTCCACCGCGGCGTTCGCTTACGTTGGTGTTTTCAAAGCGCATGTTAATGTTGGTTTTTTCCGGGGTGCTGAATTGCCGGATCCCACAGGCTTGTTACAAGGCTCAGGCAAATACATGCGGCATGTGAAATTCAGGCCAGGCGTAGAAGTCGATGCCCGAGCCATGAAGGAACTGATTGATATCGCGTATTCGGACATGCAGCGGCGTATTAGTTTGACTCAATGAGTCAGGGCAAGCCTATCGGTTCCTGGCAACTCACCGCAGCTGGGCTCACCGAGTCGACAAGAAGGCATGACTAAATGCACTTTTAACCCGTATTGGAATTGTCGTCATTGTTTGATTTCGAGGCGCTATCGGCGCTATCGTATTCAGGTAGATTGATTGATCGATTCCACCACACTGCCAATAGTCTTATTTGAACGCAAAGAAAGCCCAGTATTAAAAGCAGAGTTGCGAGAGTGAAGAAGTTATAAGCAGCCGTGACCCACTCGTAGGCGCCAGCAAACAGCAACAGGGTCACCACGATGATGGGTGGAGAAAAGTCACGCCAGGTTGCCGCCGAGGTGCTAGAGAAAAAAGCAGCATTGTCAGGATCGTTTCTGGCCTTGCGCATGGTAGCTTGCCCAATCCAGATCATGGTGGCGATCAAAAAAGCCATTAACACCAGCCACAGCCCCATCCAAGCGCGATCAAGGAGTTGGATTAACATAAACTGCATGAGTCCAACCCAAAAAGGCAGCACAAATTCCTGGATAGAGGGCACCCATACAAAGCGAGAGACATTACAGGCATAGACGAGCCAGATTGCAATGATGCCCACCAGTATGATAACCACCTGAGTCCATGACATAAATGCCTGCCAGGTCATACTATAAAGCAGCGCTGTACCACTGACGTAGTTCCAGAGCAGTTCCAGGGCAAATGCCTGGATGATACCCAGCATCGTCAGAACCACGGTCGGAATGTTAGCCTTTACTCGTTTACTTATCTGATGCATCGGTTAATTTCCTTTTAACACCATTTGATGTTCAATGGTTGATCTGTTCTCATCCATTCACACTGAGTCCAGAAAAATCACTACCAATCCAATGCTGGAGCGAGCAGTCCAGACTCTCGAAAGCTTCTTGTAGAGCTTAACCCAGAAAGTGTTTTTGATGATGACTATGACCGTATTCCGGCAAATAGAATCGGGATGATCACGATTGCCGCCATTAACCTATCAAAACGCATGGGGCGCCGCATTTTGCTCTGGTATTGCTGGCCATTGATGCTTTAGCTGCTTGGTTTTAGAAGCATGGTTTTAGAAGCATGGTTTTAGAAGTAGGCTCTAATCGGTCAGTAGAGTGTGGTTTCCTCGTGCTCTTTTAGCCCGTGATCAAGTTGGTCGATTTCGATCCCGAGCTTGCCATGATCCACTAGTGCTTGACCATAGGTTGGCAGCCCTTCGATGGAATCCCAGTTATCTGGTTGCCAGAGGTTTGATCGTACGATGGCTTTACCACAATGAAACATGGCCTCCTCGACGTGAACAATAATCGCAAGACTGGGCGTTTTGCCATTAACCGCCATGCTTTGAAGTAAAGCTGGCTCGCGAGTCAGGCTTGCACCGCCGCTGACGCGGACAACTTCCCGTCGATTAGGGATCAAGAACATCAGGCCAGCCCGAGGGTTATCGAGAATATTCTGGAAGGGTTCGGCGCGGTTATTTCCCGGGCGATCCGGGATGGCAATGGTATGCTGGTCAATTACTTGCCAGGAACCAGCAGGATCGCCCTTAGGTGCAACGTCAATGAGTCCGGATTGACTGACGGTTGAGATGATCAGAAATGGCGATCGTTCGATTCAGGAGCGACAATGCGCATCGATATGATCGATACACTTGGTATCCTGGGTATAATAGACCTCACCGATAAGATCTCTGATTTGATCGATTGAAGTGATAGGGTCTTTTACATCAAACATGAGCGCTCCAGTCAGAGGGTTGATATCGCTTACCGATGAGGGCAAGCCAGTAAGCCTCTCCATGCTTGATTTTTTAGCACTTTTTTCCCAAACCACCAAATTCTGGATTCATCGCATCCTGGCTCGTAAAGTGTTTTAACCTCGATGAATTGGTGCTCGTAATCTGGTTAGAGGGTATTAGGACCTGTAGTCAGGTGGTGGTATCTGATAAGTTGCACGTGCTGTCTTTGTTTTCGTGTGGTTATAGTGGCTGATGCAGCAGTGAAGTCCCGCTCCTTAAATTGCTAGTAGCTATTTACCCACCCATCCCACCAATGCTAAAAAACGACTTTGAGTACACATAAAGGCTCGGCCGTTCTGAGCCGGAGCTAATGCAATATTGGTATTAGTCCTTTGAGTAGTGTAAGTATTCAGATGGAAGCGGAACTAACTTAATTTATTTGGTAGTAGCTGTTTAATCCGGGAGGAGAATAGGATGAAAAACACAATGCACATATTACAAATCCCCGCCTTTTTAGGTCTGGTTCTTGCCTTCAATGCCTGGTCAGATCCCGTTTGTGCACCTTCTAAGTGGGGCGCAAACGATGAAATAGGCGCCGCTAATTACGTTACCCAGGACCAGGTGATTCTCGCCAGCAAGTTGATCAAACAGGGAAAGACCCACCCCCTGGGTATTGTCATTGAGCCAGGGATGCCAGCTTTCCCGCCACGTTATACCCGGCTGCAGGTGGTACAACCAGGCCAGCAGTTTGGATTGGATGGAGCCGAGATATATGGCTGGGAGTCCAGTTACAACGATGATGTGTTGCAAATGTGGTTAGGTTCAGGGCCTCAGCTGGATGGCCTTGGTCATATGGGAGAATCAGGGCAGTTTTATAACTGCAATCAGGGCAAGGACTTCTCCGACATCAGCGGATTGACCAAGTTGGGCATTGAAAAAGTGCCACCGCTTGTGGGCCGAGGCGTTTTGTTAAATATGGCCCAGTATTATGGTGTTGATGCAATGTCTGCTGGGCAGCCGATTAGCTCGGCGGATATAAAGCAGGCAGCGAAGCTTCAAGGCGTTGAATTTCGCCAGGGTGACGTGATTCTGTTTCATACTGGCTGGACTGATGCCAAATTGAAAAGTGATCCGGATCTGTGGGTCAGCACGATTCCAGGAGTCAGCAATGAAGCTGCAGTTTATTTGGCATCATTGGAGCCCATGGCTGTTGGCGCCGATACCTGGGGGCTGGGCGCAGTGCCTCCGCAGGAGGGGGATAAGGTTTTTTATGAACACATAACCTTGCTCAAGGAAAACGGGATTTTTATTCTTGAAACAATGAATACGGGCCGTTTAGCAGACGAGGAAGTAAATGAATTTATGTTCGTACTCGGACAGGCGCGTTTAAAGGGCGCAGTACAGATGATCATTAATCCAGTTGCGTTATGGTAAGCCTGGAGCCTGTTCAGCAGGCACTGTGATTTCGAGGCCGATAGTTATAGATCAACTTTTTTCCAACAGGCTCGGATAGATCACAGCATCGTATATTGCTGGTGTAAGAAATTCTCGTCTGGTTTGGTCGCTCGTCAGTTAAACGATTAAGTTTTTCTTGGTTATAAAAAAGGATATTTAGATGTTTTGGGGAATGGATCATATTAAGTTGAGGGGTATCGTGGGGTGCCGGAGATACAAGCTTTTGGCTGCATGGCATCGCGTCGGTGGCCCGCGCTTATGAACAGAATTATGGTCAATGACAAGATGCAACGACACTATGTGTATGAGCGGGAAGAGCTACCAGGAGAAAATTTTGATCCTAAATTTCAACCCGAATTAACGCCCAGGGAGATGTTGGAGTTAGGTGTGTTTGGTGGGAAGTATTTAACTGATTGTACTCAGGAATTCCCTGATGATTGGTTTACAGAGGCCAGGCTGAGTCCAGCGGGTAAGGACATTACACTCAATTATTTCTCTATTGATGCATCGCAACCGCTGGCCGAGTGGGTGAAGAAAGGCTGGATAAACCCACAGGATCCCCGAGGATGGTTTCAGTGGTATTGCCGCTATTATATGGGCCGTCGTACTGAAGTTGAGGATATGAGGCAGATAAAGCGTTGGTATGCGTTCAGGCGGCATGCTGGTGCTATCAGGAAGTATTGTGAAGCGTTTGATTTCAGTTGTAGAAGAAAACAGCGCCAGGCGCTATTGCATTGGGCCTATGATTCGCGGCTGATCTAAACACGATTTTTAGCATCCATGTTGTCCATTTGGTGAGCTGAAGCTGGAAAGCGTTTCAGTTTCCTTGCTAGAATGCGGCGGAAATTCAGTAGAGCATGCGGATTGAGAGAGGAAAAGGCACTTCATTCTAGTGGTGTAGTAAAGTCAAGACCGGCCTGTTTCAGCTTAAGTAGGATAACGGACAGAAGAACTTTCAGACGAATTGAGCAGACCTTTCTGCCAGATTAAATGGACCCCATACCTGATCGATACGCTCTGCGGTTAATGTTTTGGAGTCGGATCCGCGCTGCTGTAAGAAAAAGAACAATACCTGGGAGTAACGAGATGGAGTCAGGAACGGATAAAGCCATGAGTAAAAGAGTCCTGGTAACCGGGGCATCTAGTGGTATTGGTGAGGCCACCGCACGGGCGCTGCGTGCTCAGGGGATGATGGTCTACGCTGCGGCGCGACGGGTAGATAGGCTCCATAAGCTGGCTGAAGAGACGGGATGTATCCCTGTTGAGTTGGATGTGCGTGACCGTCAGGCCGTCAAAGCATTGGGTGAGAAACATGAGTTCGATATATTGATCAACAATGCCGGTCTTGGGCGTGCACTTGGGGCGGTTTGGGATGCTGAAATCGAGGATATCGAGATGACGGTGGATACCAACGTGACCTCGGCTATCCTGATGATTAAAGCGGTTTTACCTGGCATGATCGAGCGGGGTCAGGGTCATATCGTTAATATGAGTTCCGTCACGGCACTTTATCCGCTTGCTGCGGCACTGTATGGCGCTACCAAAGGCGCTATACACAAGTTAAGTCGTGATCTACGCATGGAGCTTCAGGGTACAGGCATCCGCGTTACCGAAATAAATCCTGGGCGGGTCATCTCAGAGTTTTATGATGTCGCGATTGACGATGATGAGCAACGCAAAAAAACCGTTGATAACCAATGCGAAGATCTAGTGGCAGAGGATATCGCCGATGCCATTGTCTACTGCGTTACTGCGCCATGGCGGGTTAACGTCAGTCAGATGGAGATTTTACCCACTGAACAGACCTATGGTGGCTCCCAGTTTGTACCGATGGTAGAGAAACCCAAGTGATAAATTGGCTCCATCCTGAAGGTGGTTGCTTGTTAATTTAAGCCATTGTTTTAGGCCAGACTGCATTCAAGTTAGACATGCTGCTAACCAGAATTGCCTTAGTTTGCCATTCTTGGTTTATACTCCCCCGGGATTTAATCGCTCTGACAGACCAATCTATGAAATTATTAACCGTTAAAAGTTGGCACCTGGTAACCATCGTTCTTGTGCAGGGCGCGCTGCTGATGTCTTTGAGCAGTATGGCTCAAGCTGACCGTATTATGTTGAGGATAGCCAGTGGCCATCCACCGGGTGTGGTTTATGTGGCATTGATGAAAGAGTTTTTCCAGCCGGAATTAAAACGGCGAGTCGAAGAACGTACTGAGCATACCGTGCGTTTTATAGAGGGTTATGGCGGTTCCATCGTTAAGGTGGCTGAGACGCTTGAGGGTGTCCAGAATGGCATCGTAGATATTGGTGGGTTCTGCTACTGTTTTGAGCCGTCCAATCTGCCACTGCATGCATTCCAGGCCATGCTGCCATTTGGCACCATGGATCCGACTGTCAGTCTGAAGGTGGCCCAGGACGTTTATGACAGAGTCCCTTTTCTAACCCAGGTTTTTGAAGATCAGTTTGATCAGAAATTACTATCGCGTATTGCAGATGCCGGTTACAACCTTGGAACTTCTTTTGACTGGGACACCGTCAGTGATTTACAAGGGGTGAAGATTTCAGGAGCAGGGCTTAATTTGAACTGGCTGCGATATGCCAACGCAATTCCAGTCCAGGGTTCGCTGCCTGAAGCTTATACTGGTATTCGTACCCATGTGTATGAGGGCTGGATTATGTTCCCCAGTGCCTGGGTCCAGCTCAAGCTTCATGAAGTAGGCCCCTACTATACGATGGTTGGCTTTGGTTCGATTACCTGGCATGGTCTGACCATTAATCTGAATACCTGGAATCGACTGCCAGCCGATGTGCAGGAAATCATGCTAGAAGTTGCAGCTGACTTTGAAGAATTGACCGGCCAGCATAATCTGGAGAGATATGGTAAGGACGTTAATACACTGCAAGAACTTATCACGGTCAAGCAGGTGAGTCCGGAGGTAAAGCTGAATTGGGCAAATGCGCTGAGTGAATGGCCTGGAGAAATGGTCTCTGAGCTTGAGGCTAAAGGCCTGCCGGCTAAATTGGTGCTGGAGACAACTTTACAAGCTGCCGAGGATCATGGTCATACCTGGCCAGTCCGTTACAAACTTGAGTGAAAGTAGTATTTTTTATACAGGTGGTGATTAAATCCCAGCTTGTCGGCTTGTGTTGGGAATCTGCAAAGAGGGTTAATTCATGTCTATAGTCAGCCTGAGTGATCGATTATCCAGGTTTCTTATGGTGCTTGCTGCTGCCTGGGCCTTTATCCTGACGTTTTTTATTGTTGCCGATATTGTCGGTCGCAACGTTTTCAACTCGCCAGTCTACGGTGTGCGCGAAATCGTTATGAATTCAATTGTCATGATCGTGTTTCTACAGGCGGGATACGCCGTTCGCAGTCGCTCGATGTTACGCGCGGATTTTCTTGTGCAGTCGTTTCCGGATTGGTTTCAGCGCTGTACCCTGGCGCTGGGCCATTGCCTGGGAGCAGGGTTTTTTTTGATGATCCTGGTAGGTGGCTGGGATATGGCTGAGCATGCATGGGTGGCTGGCGAGTATGAGGGTGAAGGCGCGCTTCGCGTTCCTACCTGGCCAACGCGTTTCCTTATTCTTTTTGGCAGTGCCGTTGCCTGCTTTAATTACTTCATTATGATTTATCTGGATATTTTCCGGCCTGAGCCGCCAGATGCATAAATTAAACAGGATATTCTGCTGTTTGACGCAATCAGCGAAAGGCTTATGTTCGAAGCAGATATAGCAACCGTTCTGATTGTCAGCCTACTGGTGATGGTGGCACTGGGCGTGCATATTGCTGTGGCTTTGGGTTCCACCAGTGCGCTGGGTATCTATCTGGTGACGGGTGGGAACTTCGATATTGTTCTTAAGATGCTGGCGAGCACGGCTTATGAATCGCTGCGTTCTTATGAATTTGCGGTTATTCCCCTGTTTATGCTGATGGGCGAATTTATTGGTAAATCTGGCGCGGTTACGGATGTTTACCGTGGCATACAGCGGGGCCTTAAGCGGATTCCCGGGCGGTTGGCTCTGGCGACCTTGCTGGGTAATGCCATTTTCTCTTTTGTTACCGGGGTCAGTATTGCCTCAGCCGCAGCATTTTCGCGGATAGCTTATCCCGAGATGAAGCGTTTTGGTTATGATCCCGGCTTTGCCCTTGGTTCCATTGCTGGGTCCAGTTGCCTGGGTATGCTGATTCCACCCAGTGTGATGATGATCGTCTGGGGTTTGTTGACCGAGCAGTCAATAGGCCAGATTTTTCTGGCGGGGGTGCTGCCAGGTCTGCTTCTACTGAGTTTATTTATCTGTTACGTGTTGGTTATGGCTCTGCTCAGACCAGACTTGGTAGGCGAGGGCAGTGACAAGGACTTAGCAACCTTGGAGCCTGCTGAGGCTAGGCCTGATGTGCAGGCAATTCAGGTCTGGATTAGTGCGCTGGGAATTGTTCTGGTTGTACTGACAGTGTTAGGTGGAATCTGGTTTGGCGTATTCACACCTACCGAAGGTGCTGGTGTAGGTGCTTTCATCGGTTTGGTGATGGCCATTGCCAAGGGTATGCGTTATAGAGGGGTGATTGATTCAATTCTTTCGGTTGGGCGCACATCGGCGCCGATTCTACTGCTCTTGGTAGCGGCTTCACTTTATTCTCGAACGCTGGCGATGACTGGCGTATCAAGTGCGATCCAGGGTCTGTTCCTGGACACGGACATGTTGCCATGGATGATATTAGCGCTAATGGTAGGGATCTGGTTTCTTCTGGGTATGGTGATTGATTCGATTTCAATCATGCTTCTGACCGTCACCATTTTCGAACCTATTGCCGTCAGTCTGGGTTATGACCCAATAGCCTTTGCCATCATGGGTATCATTGCTATTGAAGCCGGTTTGCTGACACCCCCATTCGGCTTATTGGTTTATACCGTGAAGGCCGCAATTCGGGCTGAGGATTTAGATGATGGTATTTCAGTCATGCGCATTTTCAAATACTCTGCGCCCTATTGGTTCATTATGCTCTTGGGTATGATCATCATTGCAATCTACCCTGAGATCGCAACCTATCTTCCGAATCTTTTGTTTTAGAAGGTGGCAGGGACTGAGTGTCAGTAGTCCCGATAAACACACAAGTTTATTGTCCCGGATACGATTTGATCCTGGGACAGCTTAGGCAGGTAGTTTGTAGTTTCATCTGCAAGCGCCTTTTAGACCCGGGCCAGTTGTCATTGCGGTTAGCATTGTATTGATAGGCCTACCTGAACTTCCTTGAAATTCGCTGGAAACAGCCTAGATCACCTGCAATAGAAATGGTGACAGAGGGGATTAAATAAAGACCGAGCGGATATCAGCGATGCCCGCCCGGGTGACTTTATTAAACCTGATCCAGCTAACTTTAATCTGCTACGAATAGGGTCTCACAGTCCATAAAAATTCCCCTGACATACTCGCGCTTTCCAGACCAGCTACTGAGGATGCTGGCTGCCCATGGTTCAGAGCGGGCATCGAGGGCTGCGCCAAGACGAGCTCGAGTTGGTGCAGACAGCGAGGTCATTACAAGGCCCGTATAGTCGCCACTTTCGGACAAGAATGCCTGTAGGGTAATATCTTTGAAGTCATTGTCATGGTAGGCAGCTTCCAATTGTCCCAGGCCTTCGATATAGCTGGCAATATCATTGGTGCGAATAAGAATATTCATATTGCTGTTAATCTGGCCGACCTCAGCGGAACCAGAGCCCGTCTTCAGAATTCGGTACATATCCCTTGTTTGAACGGTTCGCTCCACCTTCATTTTAGCGATTTCTTTTGCTACCTTGCCGACGTTGACATCGCCCTGTAACATTTTTTCCATAGACTCAGACATGGCATAGTAGTACAGGTCACCCTCTACTTCGGCCCCTGCCGTTGTCCGACAGACACCCAGACCGAGTGCGCCATTGGCGTTACCAATGACTTCCGCGCTCTTCCGAGCCCAGTCCATATAACCGTTGTAATTCTCTGTATTGACCGTGATAACACTCATGGTAGGAGCAGCGATGCTCAGAAGAGGTAAGCAGGTGAGTACGCATAGTGAGAGTATTTTTTTCATGGGGCCTTCTTAATCGAATGAGTTGATTTATGAGTATACCTATTAGATTCACAAGGGAGAATGATGGTTCGATAGTGGTTGCCATGGTTACAGCAGGCCGTCAGGTTGTTTGTCATAGTCTAGGCGGTTGTGTCTGGCAGGCAAGCAAGTCGCGGTAGCCTTGGCTCTATGCCTGGTACGAAATTGTCCTTTTTTAGAGGCCAAAGTACCTCGAACTGAATGCTTTGGACAATACTCTACACATCTACTATCGTGAACATACTCGTTCATAAATTAGAGGCCAGTTGATGATCAGGGGAATTTCATACCAGTTTATTCGGATAGCTTTGGTTATGTTTGTATTGTTTCCGGGTTATACCGTTGCTTCAGATCCTCAGGTGGATACAAGCCATACGAATGTTCTCGCGGTGATTGGCGGCTCGCATATTGATCGGCGACATGTGAACAGCTTCTTCAGCGATGATGCACAGATTCTGGAAACATTGATCGTTGAGACGGCAACGGGACCGAGCCCCCCGATTTTAAAAATGCAACATAAGGATATTCCGTTTTACTATGTCCGGTTTCACGGTTTTGCCGATGTCGCCGCCTCCGAAATGGATGGTAGTAACTTTGTGCGTATGTTTGCTGCATTTCATGAATTGGGCGTAACCCATATTATTGCCGGTGCGACTTCCGGCGGTATGCAGCCAGAATATAGGAATGCAGATTTAGTATTGCCAAATGATTTTATTAACCAGAATTTCGAGAGGCCATCAAGTGTCTTGGCTGAGGCGTCGATACAAAGGCCGGGCATACGCTCCGTGTTTAATCCACCGGTTTGTCCGGATATTCATGAAGCCCTTTACGATTTGTCCTTGGAAAACTATTCTTTAGGTCGGGTATATCCGCAGGGTGTCGTCGTTCAGGATGATGCCAGTCGATATGAAACTCCCGCTGAGATACGCATGTATCGCACCCTTGGCGGAGATATCATTACCCATAATGTTGTAACGGAAATGATCTATGCGCGTCAGTTAGGCATGCATCTGGCTGTAATTAATGCCATATCTAATCCTGCTGTGGGGGTACGGCCTTTTACCAGGGATGAGGAAATGGGGGTGGCAGACAAAATTGCTGAAAATGTACGCCCTATCATCCTCAAGGCACTGGAGAGGCTCTATCATCACAAGCCTGAATGTGGCGTGGTGTGTAAAGGTGAGCATTACAGCGGTCAGACAGTGGGTGAGCCCTCAGGGTAATTTTTAGCTATCGCTGCTTTGAGCTGGTTCACCATGAAAGCGGTTTGATCGTTAATAAATAAAGACCATTACAGCTAGTTCAAGGCGTGCCCTGTAGAACCGATTAAAGCAAAGGCTCTAAGTGAAGTTGGCAAGGCCTCGGTTTGCTGGGATGGTTTAAGTAAATGGCAACGGCGGGATTAGCAGCAAGGTTTGATGGGCAGCTGTTTTTTTGGGTTGCCGGTTGATTACTGATGGTAAGGTAAGGAGCATATGAAATGTTTGGCGTGACAGGTTTGCAGGATTGTTCGGGCACAAGGACACAGTCGTGTCTATCGCATTGGCAGGCCTGATGTATTTTATTTCTTTAGTGAAGTATTGCAGTTGTATGCTAGTACTGTTGGCGCTCGCTGCTTGCGGTCAGAATGAGCCTGCCGAAGCGCTAACTGCGGCACCTGACCGGCCGAACTTTGTCATCATTATGACCGATGACATGGGGTTTACCGACTTTGGCGCATTCGGCGGGCGTGATATGAAAACACCCAACCTTGATAATCTGGCATTGAACGGGATTCGGTTTACCAATTTTCACGGGCATCTGAGCTGCGCACCATCCAGAGCTATGTTGATGTCTGGCATGGGTAATCATGAAGCTGGACTGGGTACCCAGAGAGATATTGAACGTTTTCGAGGAGAACGTAACTATGAACGTTATCTTGTAGACCGGGTTGCTACACTGCCTGAGATTTTGGCTGACGCGGGTTATCGTACCTACCTTGCCGGTAAGTGGGGTCTCGGTGGGCCGCAGGCACTGGATCCCACGCAACGCGGTTTTGGTAAGGCATTTGCTCTTGTTCCCAGTGGCGGTGGTCACTTGCAAGCCCTCTTTCATGAGTCTCGGTACACCTTTAACGGCAAACCAGTCACTGAACCCGAGGATCCCATCTACTCGACCACGTTGTTCACAGACCAGTTGATTGCCTTCTTCGAGGAAGATCGAGGCAGTGACCAGCCATTTTTTGCCTTGTTTGCACCTACTGCGCCGCACTGGCCGTTGCACATGCCGCCTGGTATGAAGGTTTCCGATGAGGCTAGCTATGACGGTGGTTATGATAAATTGCGAAGCCTGCGCCTTGCCGGAGCAGCGCTGGCCGGCGTTCTTCCTGAAGGTGTTAACAGCAACCCTTACCCATCCAAGGCAATACCCTGGGACAGTCTCGACACCGAGGAAAAAGCCCTGCAAATTAAAGTTATGGAGATTTATGCAGCCATGATTGGTCATCTCGACCAGGAAGTCGGTCGACTGCTGAATTACCTGCAAGATATGGGCGCGCTTGAAAACACGTTGATCTTAGTCATCAATGACAATGGCGCCCAGGGTGGTCCGGTATTCGGTGGCCCGCCCAGTTACCTTAAGGATCGATCGTTTGATAATCGCCCTGAAAACCTGGGTAGAGGTAGTTCCTGGGCAAACATGGGACAGGGTTGGGCTGATGCGGTTAATGCTCCCTTTCGAGATGGTAAGGGGACGGTGTATGAAGGTGGGGTGCGCGTGGCAGCATTCGCAAATTGGTCTAAGATTGAGCGGCCAGCCGCTGTTTACAGGCAATATCTCAATAATATGGATGTCCTGCCTAGCCTGCTCGAATTGGCTGGGATCGACCACCCAGCACCGCATTTTAATGATCGGGATATTCTACCCGTGCGCGGGAAATCATTTGCTGGCGTTCTACGGGGTGATAATTCTTCAGTGCATGCTGACGATGAGGCGATAACGCTGTCGGGGGCAGGCAAGCACTTTATGCAGCGTGGCAAATGGAAGCTACTCAAAGAACTCGATGCCGACTGGGAATTGTATGACCTTGCAACTGACCCCTATGAAAGCCAGAACCTAGCCGCTGCACGGCCGACTGTGCTCCAGGAGATGCTGGTCGAATTCCGTTTAGATGCAGAACGTAACAATATCCTTGATCGCTGATTTTCAGACGGTTAGTTTTCTAGATAATTCAAACTTCACTGGGATAAGGGATAAGGGATAAGGGATAAGGGATAAGGGTTAAGGGTTAAGCTAGGTTATTATTGTTTCAGGCAATCATCATGACCCAGTACTGATGTCTACCTACCTATGTGCCAGACAAAAATCGTCTGCAAGTCATTAACTAGCTTTTGTCGGTGTTGGGAGTAGCTAGCCCTCAATTGTGACTACAGAATAAGCCGCTACCCTGATTCAGGGCAGAGGCTTTAGGGCAGCCGTTTAGATTTTTGGTTCAGCGCCTTTGGCAAGACTGAAATGGATTGTTCAGGCCTTAATGAAGCAGCCGCGGTTGTTAGCAGTTTTACCACGTCAGGCATGGTTCCAATTGTTAGGCTCATCAGAATTGTTGGGTGACAGGCCAATAATATCTCCATCAGCGACCACCCCGAGACCAAGAACAGTACGGTTGGCGTAGTTGAAATAGGCTACGACTTGGTTGATCTCTAGAATTTCTCCATCGCTCCAACCCTGTGCGCGTAGTTGTTGGATATCGGATTCGATCATATCGCCGGTGTGTTCCGTCAATTTGGCTGCATAAACAAATGCGGCAGCCTGTTTTTCATCAAAAACCGATTCAAAATAATCTGTCTCCAGCGCCTCTCGAATGGCTGTTGATCTCGGCAGGTTATCGACCAGGCGAGTCATTCCAGCAAAGTGGTGCTCCACGCAGTAATGACAAGCATTTTTAAGGCTGGTGTAAACACCGAGGGCTTCTAAAAACCATTTTGGGATTTGATTGCTTGAATGATGCAGTACATTTTTGTAAAGGGTCATATGCCCTTCCATGGATTGAGGTCGTAAGCTATGGGCAAGCATAATATTGTCGACGTTATTATCAGGGCCTTTTACCCGGTTATAGAGTTTAAGTAATTTACCGGTGGCTTCACTGTATGGCACATGGTTTATCCAGCTCATGGTTGCCCCTGCTCGTTATCTTTGATTTTAGTTGTCCAGAAAGTATAAATTCAAAATCGCTGTTTTAGTGAGATTCACTGATTCCGTTATTAACCGCTTAAGCGCCTGTACTGGCTCGGTAGCGATGGTCAAGCATCTGCATAGCTGGACCGCTATTGCTATAGTCAGCAATAGCGGGTGAGACCGGGTCTGACGCAGTGCTGGTCAGGTACAATTTAAAGGGCTTTTTTTCGAGTCACGCGAACAGGCATATAAGTATAGCCTTTGACAAATGAAGACAGGGTTCGATTAGGCTCCTCGAGCACTTCGATCCGATCGAAGCGCTTGAGGATCTCCTCCCATAGAATTCTTAGCTGCAGTTCGGCTAACCGATTTCCCATGCAGCGGTGTATACCAAACCCGAAGGAAAGATGATGCCGTGCATTTTTTCTTTCTATATCAAAACTGTCAGCATTATCGAAAACGGCTGCATCTCGGTTTCCAGAGACATACCACATCAATAGCTGATCACCGGCTTTTATAGCCTTGCCGCTGATATCACAATCCTGATTGGCGGTGCGGCGCATATAGGCGAGCGGGGTTTGCCAGCGGATTACCTCAGCTACCATATTCGGGATTAAAGCGGGGTTTTGAATCAGCTTGTCATACTGATCCGGGAATTGGTTCAAGGCGTAGATACTGCCGGACATGGTATTTCGAGTGGTATCGTTACCGCCGACGATTAACAGCAGCAGGTTCCCTAAATATTCCATGGGAGGCATATCCCGAGTGTCTTTACCATGTGCCAGCATGGAAACCAGATCGCTACCCGGGTTTTCAAGCCGCTCAGCCTTTAGTCGCATGAAATATTCCAGGCATTCGAGCATTTCATCCCGACGCTGTTCCATGGATTCGATGATGCCGCCTGGTTGTGGAATCGCAAACGTTATATCGGACCAACGAGTTAGCTTGCGTCTGTCTTCAAATGGGAAATCAAATAGTGTGGCTAGCATCATTGTTGTCAGTTCAATGGATACAGTATCGACCCAGTCAAATGTCTCGTTGTCTGGGAGCTGGTCAAGAACCACCTGGGTCCGTTCGCGGATGAGCGGCTCAAGGTTGACTAGGTTGCTTGGTGCGACCACTCCGGTGACGGTCTTGCGCTGGACATCATGGGTAGGTGGATCCATGGCGATAAAGGTGGACAGGTTCAAGGCACCTTCGGGTAGTTCGGCGCCAACAGGAAAGCCCAGGGTTATGCCTTTCTCAGATGAAAAGTTGGACCAGTCCGCATCAACGCGTTTGATATCTTCATAACGGGTCAGTGACCAGAATCGACCGGCCATTTCAGTTTCATTAAAGTGAACCGGGTCTTCTGCGCGGAGCCGCGCAAAATATTCCTGCCATCTATTCTCGCTGAATAACCTGGGATTGACTGGCATTATATCTGTAAGGTCGACGTCCGAGGCTGGCGGGATAGCGGTTTTCTGTTCAACACCTACCGCGCTTGGCATCGCGCGGGATTCTTTGGCTTGCTGTTGGCTGGTTTGGGTCATGGTATTCTCTCGGTTGCCAATCCAGCCCTGCAGTTTCTTAACGCCTGGTGTTTCAGCAGTTTTATTCAGTCATGTCAGAGTACAATAAACGCTTTGATTTGCGAAGCTCACCTCAATATTAAAAATACGGTTGAGCTAACTTAACTGGTCCTGAGGTTTGGTGAAATCGTTGATCCCTGATGACCAAAAAGCCATCTCAGTGGGTTCGATTTTGCTGATTTGATCTAACGCCGATTTGATTGCTTGGAACCAGTCGCTGCAAAAAAAATATTCGAACAATGCGCCTAAATAAAGATAAGGCTCAATTCGATTTTATTTGGGCAGTACGGCAGGAGGTTGATGGAGCCTTTATAAGGTTAGCTAGTCTGACCTTAATTCTAATTAATCAATTGATAAATAAGCTTTACCTTTGTTAAAAATTGTTCTATATTTTATTTATCGAATGATCACTATGCGAGGATATAGGGTTATTTGATTGAGTGAGGTCCAAAGGATAAATAACAATTAGGGGGCTAAAAATGAAATTGATTCACAAATTAGGGGCATCGACACTAGCAATGGTTTTGATGTTGTTTGTTTCAATCCCGAGCATTTACGCCGAAGAAGATGCTCTGACGATTGAAGAAATAACAGTTACAGCCAGGAAAAAAGACGAATCACTCGCTGATGCGCCTTATACAATAACGGCTTTAACGTCACAGCAGATAGAGATTAGAGGAATCAATCAACTTTCTGATGTGGTTGCGTATACGCCGGGTTTCTTCTATTCAGATAATAATGTCGGTAAGAATAGTCGAACACACAAAAGACTTATTTTTAGAGGAATGAATCCAAGAACTGACATTCCAACTCGTCAAGCTTCTACCATGTTTATTGATGGTGCAGCCTCGGTTGGTGCAGAGTTTGGCGCCATTGAAAATGTAGAACGAATTGAAGTCCTGAAAGGTCCTCAAGGCGCTCATTTTGGTCGATCAACTTATACTGGCGCTATCAATGTTGTTACTAAAGACCCTGGCGGAGAATTTTCTGCAAGAGTGAGTGCTGAAATCGGGTCGCATGGTACGCAACGAACCGGTATCACTTTAGAAGGCCCCGCAGGAGACATGTTGGGTTACCGGTTATCTGCCAGTACCTATGAAATGGATGGCATGTACGATAATTCTAATGTTGGTGGCCAGAAGTTAGGTGCACAGTCGACAGATGATGTTGCCTTAACAGTTGTGTTTGAACCTTCAGATAATTTTAAGATTAAAGCTCGCTACCATACATGGGAAGACAGCGACGGTCCTGATGCAGGAACCGCTTATGATTACCGAAGTGGTCATCACAATTGCAGCCCGGGTGGAACAGTAGAAAGATGGGGTGCAGCGCACATGGTGCCTTGGGATTTCGGTGCAGATCTAGTGCCAGCAACCACGGTTTGTGGACAGGTTGCGGTGCCGACTAGCGCTGAAATTGGCCAGGATACCGGGTCCGTTCGAGCCCTTACTTTACTTGGCCTGCGAATCGACGAACACCTGTTTCCGATTGCCAATGGTGTAATGGATGTGCCTGATTTTCTTGTACCGAACCACTTTGGAATGGAAAGAGAAGCCGAAGAACTCAGTATTGTTGTTGACGTAAATTTCAATAACGGTATGAGTTTGAATCTTGTCTCCGCTCAGCATGAAAATGCCTATAGCAGCCAGAATGATTTGGACCGAAGAGTGACTGAAGGACTTTATCTGCAGGGCATGGGCGGTGGTATGTTTGGATCATGGGGTGCTAACCACCCGGCCGACGCGTCCGATCTAAGAATGAATTCGATGCAGGATAGTTCTATCGAACTCCGATTAAGTTCGGCCCAGGACCAAAGAATCCGATGGATGGTCGGTTATAGTGACGTCGACATGGACTGGTTCACCCAGAACATTGGTTCGATGATTGTTTATTTTCCGAACGATGGTCTCAATAACGAAACTCTGGTTGCGAACGGGGGTACTCCTGTCTGCTACAACCCATACTATCTGTTTGGTGGAACCTTGGATGCGAGTAACGTCTGTGGTAACTATGGTGACGTAACTTCTAACAACAATGACTTCAAATGGGACATTGTTAACACTGCTTCGTACTACGCTTCTATTGAAGCTGATATTACTGAGAAGTTAACGTTGAGTGTCGATGTTCGACGACAGGAAGACGATGTAACATCAGGTGGTATTGGTCCATATTCTGGTGGAGCAGTTGGTGAACGCACTAATGTTCAGCAAGCCGTCTTCAAATCTACGCTACCTAGACTGATCCTTGACTATAAGCCTAATGAAAACAATACGATTTACTTCAGTTATTCAGAAGGCACGCTCCCGGGACTGTTTAATCCTGGCCTGGCTAGCCTGACCGAAAGTCAGCTTGCAGAGGTCAAGCAACAGACTGGTGGGGCTGGCGTTAAGATCGACGAAGAAGAGTCTCAGAATATTGAAATAGGTATTAAGAGCACGATTCTTGATGGTCGCGGATTCATCTCTCTCGCCTATTACCAGACTGATCTGAGTAATGTGCATACGCCTTTATTTGCAGTCTCTTATACTGCAGATGACGGTACTACAGCTGTGCTAAGCGGTAATACGACTTCTCAGGGCGGCGATGCTGAACTGTCAGGTTTAGAGCTGGATGGAACGGTTAGGCTAAATGAGTCATGGTCGGTTGATTTCACCTATGCATTGAATGACAGTGAAATTCAGTCTGGCTTTCAAAGCGCCGATACCTTCGATTTGATGGGTGACCGAGACGCAGTTATTGGTAATCAGTTTTCCAGATATCCCAAGAATAGTGGCAGTGTATCTGCAAACTATATGAGAGGTCTGGGTGCGGCTAGCGATTTGTTTGCGAGAATGGACGTGCTGTATACAGGTAAAATGTACGCATCTAATGCAATGCTTGCCCATACCGGTGAAGGTATGAAGGTTAACCTGAGATCGGGTATCGAAACAGATAACTATAGACTTGAAGTTTATTGCACCAACTGTTTTGAAGATGATCAGCCAAAGGGTCTGCAGCAGATGTATGACTTGTCTGGTATCACGGGTGGATTTGGTGATGGTGTTACTACCGCTGCTGGTCCCAGAATACTGTCAGTTTCCCTAGCTGATAAAAGAGTGATTGGAATTAGAGCGTCTTACACTTTCTAATTTCATAGACGAAGAAAAGGGAGCAGGCCTCTCCCCGTAGGTCCCCCCCAAAGCCTGCTCCTTTCTTCTTTTTCCCCAACCTCAGCTCATTATTTTTTTTTGAGTGCCAAGGTTAAACACGCCAATCTTTTGTGTACTACTTTTGCTTTCCTAAAGTTTGATTTTATTGTGCCGACGTTCTTCCCGTTATCTTTCAATGTAGTGCCTTAGTTTCCCTGCCGGCTCACGGTAGTTTGGTAGAAAAATCGTCAAATTTGATCCTCCTATGGTGTTTAAACGAACGATATTATAGATATCTCGTTGGTTTTAGAGCCTGCTATTTACAAATTGTTTTATTAGCCTGTTAAATATGGTTTATGCTTCTGTAACAGGTAAACAATGTGAAGCCATCAAGCTTATTGAAAGAAGACCTATGAGAGCAAAGCTGTCTAATACCCAAATCGCAGAATTTAAAAGCAATGGCGCAATTTTGGTGAAAAATGCGGTCGATTCGGATTGGGTAGAACGTTTGAACAAAGTTGTCACAGAACAGTTACAGCGACCGAGTAAATGGGCTAATGATGCCAATCCTGATAGCCCGCAAAACAGGATGTTTACGGATCGATATCTGTGGCAGGAGAACGACGAAGTCAAAGCATTCGTTTACGAGTCCGGGTGTGCCGAGATTGCAGCGCAAGCCATGCAAAGCTCAACAGCGCGTTTCTATTTTGACCATCTCCTGGTAAAGGAGCCGGGAACCGATGCGGTCACACCGTGGCATCAGGATGTCCCTTACTGGCCATTTCTCGGCAAACAGATTTGCTCGATGTGGGTTGCCCTGACCAAAGCAAACGTCGCGGAAAGCTCCCTTGAGTTTATTCGTGGCTCTCATTTGGCTAACCGATATTATATGCCGGAGGTTTTTGGTACCAAGGGTAATCCAAATGTAGCCTGGACCAAATCCGCAGAAGGCGAGCCAGTGCCGCCGATTGAAGCTAACCGGTCTGCCTACGATATTATAGGCTTTGATGTTGAGCCGGGAGATGCGATTTTATTTTCTGCCTGGATATTGCATTGGGCTCCCGGAAATGTATCTTTGACCAAACGCCGAGCTGCAATGTCGACCCGATGGTTAGGCGATGATGTTATCTGGCATCCCCATGAAGGAGCTGACCCTACAGTAACCCAAGAATACGTGTCTGTGTTGCCCGGCGAACCTCTGGGAGACGAGCCAGTCCTGCCGTGTATCTGGAGCGCTTAGTTTAGAATACTCGGCTTCAAAACCAGCACAAATAGCTTATGCTGGTGCAAGGTTGCAGGTAAAACGTAACGGTTATTTCAATCAGGGTTACAAAAAACTGGCAGTACCGATACAAACAATTCAGCAAAGCTTGTAGCCTATAGTTTTACAGAGGTCTGTTATGGCAAAACATTGGAGGATATTCCTAGGCACTTCCCGATACTGGCTTTTGCCCGGGTTGCTGATAACCCTGTTATCTTCAGAGCTGTTTGCGCAGACCATTGTCTATGGCAATACTGCCGCGCCTGATAATGCCACCAATGTGTATGGGGTTCTCCCTATGATTGAGGAGCTGTCAGGTACAGTTGATATAAAACTAATACCCGGTTCACAACTATTCGATTCTCGGACCTCTCTTGTTTCCATTGGAGCTGGTATTGTTGATGCCGGAGAAGTGATTACTTCCTATTCTCGCAGTTATTTAAAACACGCTGTAATCATGAATGACCTGATGTATCTGGGTCGAAGTGAGTTGGTCATTAATGCGGCAGCAACTGAAACCATATTAAGAGACTGTCCAAGCTGCAAGGCAGATTTTGCTACCAAAAACACCCTTTATTTGTCAGGGGCCGCAGCAGGTTCCTACAGTATGTTGTGCAAAAGTAAAGTCACTACACTAGCGGATATAGAGGGCAAGAAGTTCAGAGCCATTGGCGCAAACAGGCGCTGGGTGAGAGCTTTAGGTGGGATTCCAGTGAGTCTTTCCATTAACGACATGATTGAAGGCTTATCGAGAGGGTTGGTTGATTGTATTGTTGGTCCAATTGCCTGGTTAAAATCACTACCGATTATTGATGATGTTAATTATGTGTATCGATACAACGCCGGCGCATTCAGCTTTGCGACCATGGTGATTAACCGGGATAGCTGGAATAACCTCAATAAAAAACAGAAGATCAGCCTCTGGCATGCTCAGGCTGGCTTATCTGCACGCATCGTACTCCAGCAATATGTAGCCGACGCAATTCGCGCCACCATGTTAGCGAAACAGCATGACATTCCTATTATTCAGGGTTCTGAAGAACTCAATGAATTCTGGCTTGAATTCCGGGAACAGGAAGTGGCGCAGGTAAATCAGATGTCTTTGATGCTGGGAGCGAAACACCCTGAAACAGTCTCTGCCAGCCTGGTCCAGAATATTGATAAGTGGCGCAGGATAATTGCCGCCTCCAGTTTAGATGGGATTATGTCCGCGCAGACTCTAGACCAGGCTGAGTTAACGGCTGCGGTGGATGAATATACCCGTTTATTGGACACTCATATTTATCAGAAAATTGATCCATTGACACTCTAGCAGAATGCCTTGGGGTAGACCTTTGTAGGAGACAATAATGTGATGACGAGAAAAATGTTGGGTCAGGAGTGGTTTAAATGAATACTCAGTTGTATCAAGCCTGTACCAGAATTGACCTTGCCCTGGGCAGAGGACTGTGTCTGCTGGCAAGTCTCTTTGTTATCGCAATGATGCTGCATATAGTTGCCGGTATATTTTCTCGACATGCCCTGGGAGAACCGCTTGGGGGCGTCACTGAGATAGTGTCGGTTTACGATATGGTTGCTGTGACCTTTCTGCCTCTTGCGTATGTGACTCATCAGAAGGCACATATTTCTGTTGAACTGTTCACTCGCTCTCTTACCGTTTTTTGGCTGAAGGTAATTGATACAGTGGCGGTTCTTTTTGTGGTCGTGTTATCGAGTTGGGTGACGATGGAAACTGCTATAGCGGCGCTTGAAAGTTTTCAGATTAGTGAGGTTTGGGAATCTGGGGACGGGTTTTTGTCTGTGTGGATAAGTCGTTTGTTTTTGCCTCTGGGTATTGGAGCTATGACGTTCAGTTGGATACTGGAGGCGGTGCGTCGGATAGATGAACTCAGCCGGGTTAATAGCAGAGGGATGATAGTCGGTAAAGAGCATTGAACTTCCTCGCTGGCAGGCAGTTTATCTTTTTTACCAGTGCAGTCTGGGACCAACAGTCGCTCATTTCCGCCGTGATGCGAAGAGAAGAGTAATATGTCAGATATTTCAATTGGGTTTGCCGGTATAGGGCTACTATTAGTTTTGATGGCGCTGAGAGTGCCCATCGCGTTTGCGCTGTTTGGTGTTGCCGTGATAGGTCTTGGCGTCACCGAAGGCTTTGATATTGCAATGCATTTGGTGCGAATTGAGCCTTTCCATTTCGCCGCGCACTGGTCGTTCTCGGCTATTCCTATGTTTATATTAATGGGTTGTATCGCCCAGCATACCCGTTTGGCGAGCGAGTTATTCAATGCCGCCCGATTGTGGCTAGCCGGAGTACCCGGTGGTCTGGCAGTGGCGGCTAATTTTTCGTGTGCTGGATTTGCCGCAGCGTCTGGTTCCAGTTTGGCAACAGCGGCAACCATGGGTCGAATCACTATTCCTGAAATGGTAGATGCTGGTTATGAAAAGGGCCTGGCTTCCGGTGTAGTCGCCAGTGCCGGTACGGTAGGGAATATGATCCCGCCTTCCATTACTTTCATTATTTTTGGAATCTTTGCTGAAGTGTCGGTGACCAAACTTTTTATGGCTGGGATTTTTCCTGGTTTACTGACGATCAGTATTTATGCGGCCATGATTATAGTACGTTGTTGGCTTAACCCCGTCTTGGCGCCAAGGGTCAACATCGATATTAATTGGTCCATGCGATGGAATTCTTTGCTGCCGATCTGGCCGATCTTCGTATTAATCGGTTGTCTTTTAGTTGGCTTTTATGAGGGTTACGTTACAGCGACTGAGGGAGGAGCCTTTGGTGCATTTGTTCTGTTGATTATCTCGATTCTGCAAAAACGAATGACCAGGGATGTGTTTGTAAAAAGTATTACCGATACTCTGGTTAGCACCACCAGTCTCCTCTGGATTGCCGTCGGCGCTATTATGTTTACCCGTTTTCTTGCCATCACGGGAACATCTGGCGCAATAAGCGATATAGCAACGGTATGGGTGGCAAGCCCCCTATCTGCGATACTGGTGGCTGCTGTAATCTTCCTGATTCTTGGAATGTTTCTTGATCCGATGGGCATATTATTACTGACTTTACCGATAGTGCTACCTATGTTCAGGGAACTTGACATGAACTTAATCTGGATCGGTGTCCTCGTGGTTAAGTTTATTGAAATAGGCCTGCTGACACCGCCAGTTGGAATGAACGTTTATGCTATTAAGAATGTAGTTGATGAGACCATATCGCTGGGAACTATTTTCAAAGGCACATTCTGGTTTCTTGCCTGTGAGATAGTGGTTGTCAGCCTGCTTATTTATTTCCCGCAGATTTCGCTTTTCATTCCAGGATTGCTTAACTGATAACCATGGTCATCAGTTCTGAAAGACAGCGTAAAACTCTACCAGAGTAAAATATGGATAAATCTGAAAATTCGACCTCTGAACAGACAGCGCTGGGAAATGCACCGCTCGATATGACCGGCGAAGAATTTCGACGTGTAGGGCACAAGTTGGTGGATCAGATCGCGGCGTTTCTTGATGGTGTCAGATCCCGTAAAGTTCAATCATCAGATGCGGTTGAGAAGGCGCAACAGTTTCTCGGCGATCAGGTTTTGCCGTCGAAGGGGTTGTCTGCCGATGAGGTCATGAGTGATGTATCCAGTCTATTAATAGAAAAATCGCTGTTGACCGCCCATCCCCGTTTCTGGGCCTATATAAACGGTTCGGCCAGTCCTATTGGCGCACTTGCGGATATGTTAGCTGCGGCTATTAATCCGAACCTGGCGACTTGGGCAGTGGGTCCAGTGGCATCTGAAATAGAACGGCAGTCGGTGCAGTGGATAGCCGAGCTAATGGGTTATCCGCGCCAGGCGGGTGGCTTGTTAGTCAGTGGTGGAACCGTTGCCAATATTACCGCTTTGCTCGCTGCAAGACGTGCTGTACTCGGCGCTGAGGTAAGACGCGATGGTCTCAGGAATAGCCCTCAGAGCCGGTTTTATGCCACCGTTGAAACTCATGCGTGGCTGGAAAAAGCGGTCGACATGATGGGCTTTGGCGAAGCGGCTATCACCCGAGTTGAGACAGATGCACAACTGCGGATGGATACAGTCCATTTGGCTGCTTGTATTGCAGAGGATAGAAAGGCGGGTTATCTGCCGCTTGCAGTTGTGGCCAGTGCCGGGACTGTGTCCACGGGTGCCATTGATCCAATTAAAGCCATTGCAGCGTTATGTTGCAGGGAGAAAATCTGGTTTCATATCGATGGTTGCTATGGTGCTGCAGCGGCTATCCTGCCGTCTGCTCCTGCGGACCTTCAGTGTCTGGGGCTTGCCGATTCAATCGCCATGGACGCGCATAAGTGGCTTTATGTGCCGCTGGAGGCGGGTTGCGTATTGGTGAAGGACAAAAATCATCTGGTAGATACTTTCGCTCATGAGACAGGCTACTATCCTGTCTCTGATGCGACTATGCCGCTACCAGTGGCTTACCGTGACCAGGGAATACAAACGTCGCGTGGTTTTAGAGCGCTGAAGGTTTGGATGTGCCTGCGACAGGCAGGCCGGGAAGGCTATATTGACATGATTGGAAGCAACATCACGTTGGCACAACACCTTGCTGATCGTATTACCCAGACTGCGGCTCTAGAACTTCGCTATCAAAGCCTGAGCATTGTGACATTTCGGTATAACCCGGGCCTAAAAGAGTTGCCTGATGGCCCGCTCACCAATCAGGTTCTCAATAAGATCAACCAGAAGATTCTAAAAGAATTGCAGGAAGAAGGCTGGGCATATCCCTCTCATGCGCAGATAGGCGGGGAGTTTTTGCTAAGGGTCTGTATCACTAATTTCCGAACCAGACTTGAGGACGTTGATTTATTGCCAGGCAAAGTGGTCGAATGTGGTGCCGCTTTAATTTGAGCTGATATGGCACTAGTTGCTGTTATCAGTGATTTAGTTTGATTGAAATAGTCGCTGTGCTGAGTTACTTTGATGTGCTTATATTCTCTTAATGAGTCTGTCCTGACGTGGCCGGGCAGATGACCGAGAGCCGGATTTTAGATTCCGTCAGAAGTAAATTGTATTGAGGAAAATTAGCACTGCAGATGACGCTGAGTTAACAGATTAGGAATGGTGAGAGGTTTAAAATGACAGATAGGGCAGCGGTGTCCGTAGGTAACATAAAGCTCAAGAATCCTCTGATTTGTGCCTCTGGCGAGCATGTAATGGATCGTAACGGGATCAGGGCCGCATTGAATTCCGGCGTAGCAGCCGTTGTTGCCAAGTCGACCAATGAGACTGTAGCAGCGCGTGAACAGATCAAAAAAGCGGATTACCTGTTGCTGGATGAGAACTGGAACGCCATAGCAGCGGATGGCCCTAGCGAGCGGGCAGCGACATTTATCTGCCGGTCAGGGCTGACGCCGCAAAGTTTTGAGGAGTGGCTGGCTATGGTGGTTGAGATGGATAACGAAGCCAGGGCCTATGATGCTTATGTTATCGCCAGCATAGTTCTGGCCGATCTCGATGCCGCCGTGATGATGAGTCAGCAGATAGAACAAGCCGGCATCAGAATACTTGAGCTTAATGTGGGTACTCCTTACGGGGACGAAGTGGAAAATGGCTGCGTGCCCACGGAACGTTCGTCAGACCGCATTGAAACCATTGTCGGTACTGTGCGTAAGGCCATCAAAATTCCGCTTTGGGTGAAGATAACGGGTCAGAGTGAACAGGTTGATCAACTGGTACTGGCTGCTCGCCGGGCGGGTGCGGACTCGGTTGTGGCGCCTGGTCGCTTTATGGGTATGATCCCTGATTTGGAGACGCAAAGGCCTTATCTGGATACGAATGTTGGGGTTGGCGGATACTGGAATCTACCACTGACCTGTTATTGGCTGGCGCAGATTTACTGCGCGTTGGAGGACCAGTATCTAGATGGGCAGGCAGCTTTCCCTCTGGTCGGAACTAATGGTGCTCGTAGCGGTGAAGACGTTTTACGGTTTCTGCTTGCAGGTGCCAGTGCCGTGGAAATGGCCTCGGCGGTATTGAGCGATGGAACTCAGGTTCTCAGCGAGGCAATTGATCGCATAGAAGACTATTTGCAAGTCAATGATACGCAAGCGAGTCGGCTTATTGGCAAAGCCGCTAAAGTGAAGAAATTTGCCGAGATGCCGGATCAGAAAGAACCCTGGAAACAGTTTATTCGCCAGTGACGCGCTCGCCTGAGTGAATGAAACAGTAAGCCCAGCTAAGTAACCTTCAAACCGGTGAGAAGAAAATGAACGATCCGCATCAACAGGATATTGCCAGCCACATTCATCCACAATCGAACCTGAATAACCACGAGCATACTGGCCCTATGATTATGAGTCATGGTGAAGGCGTTCACGTGTTTGACCATGCCGGAAATAAGTATATCGATGCGGTGGCTGGGCTCTGGTGCGCCAGCTTGGGCTACAGTGATCAGGCGCTGATTGACGCGGCTACCAGGCAGTTAAAACAACTGCCCTATTTTCAGACCTTTGCCAGTAAATCAAATGAGCCTGCCATTGAACTGGCCAGCAGGCTGCTTGCTATGGCTCCAGTACCCATGTCAAAAGTGCTGTTTCAAAATTCAGGCTCAGAGGCCATTGATACGGCTATGAAACTCGTCTGGTACTATCAGAATATCCGCGGCAAACCGATGAAGAAAAAAATAATTTCCCGACGCCAGGGCTATCATGGCACCTCGGTTGCTGCGGCCAGCTTAACCGGGCTTGCCGGCATGCATAAACATTTTGACTTGCCTATCGCGGGCATTATTCATGTCGACTGCCCCCATTATTATCGATCAGGTAATAAGGGTGAAACTGAACTAGAGTATGCAAGCCGCTGCATTAGTGCGATTGAACAAGAGATTATAGAGCAGGGTGCAGAGACCATCGCGGCCTTTTTTGCTGAACCGATTATGGGAACCGGTGGAGTTATTGTTCCGCCGCAAAGCTATTTTGAAAAGCTCCATGGCGTGCTTAAAAAATACGATATCCTGCTGGTCGCCGATGAGGTTATCTGCGGCTTTGGGCGCACCGGTAGTACCTGGGGAAGCCAGACCGTCGGCATGGTGCCGGACATGATTACCTGCGCAAAAGCACTATCGTCCGCGTATATGCCTATCTCCGCGCTAATGATTTCAGATGACATCTACCAGAAACTGAAATCCGGAAGCGATGATGTCGGTGTATTTGGCCATGGTTATACCTATAGCGGCCATCCGGTCTGTGCTGCTGTCGCGCTGGAAACATTAAAACAGTATGAAAACCGTAACCTGTTTGAACATATTCGAGTTGTAGCCCCTGGGCTGCAGGAGGGTCTAAGAGAATTCAGGGACCACCCCCTGGTGGGTGAAGTCAGGGGTGTCGGTTTAATGGCAGGGCTAGAGCTGGTTCAGGACAAGGCAACCAAGCAGAGTTTTGATCCGGCGCTGAAAATGGGTGCCAGGGTTGCGGCCCATGCTGAAACCAAGGGGGTGATAGTCAGGGCACTGGGAGATACACTCGTTTTTGCGCCACCTTTTATTATCACCGAAAGCCAGATTGTCGAAGTCGTTCAGGTGATAGGTCAGGCGTTGGATGATACGCTGCATGAGTTGACAGGGGATCAGTTGAAAATAAGCTGATCTAGTGCCTATAGCGACTGAGATAAGCAGTAAAGTCAGCGGATTGCATTCAGATCAGTTAAAGGAGGTTAGATATGAAAAATGAAGCAAGACAAACCGCCAATGCAAGGTCAGACCAGGTCGAGGCATTGCTTGAGGGTGCGATAGATTTGCATTGTCATAGTGGCCCTTCTGTGATGCCGAGAGATATCGATCACATTGAGGCCTTGCGCCAGGCATCTGAAGTCAAGATGAAGGCCATACTGATCAAGGATCACTATTATGCGGCAACGCCGGTGACCGAATTGTTGAATTTACATTTTGGTGATCTGGGTGTATTAGCGTTATCGGGTGTCCCGCTCAATAATGCCAGTGGTGGGTTTAATGTGTTTGCTGTTGATCATGGGTTAAAACTGGGTGCCAAGCTGGTCTGGATGCCTACTTTTTCCGCAGCCAATCATATTGACCACCATAAAAAAGATGATGATTTCGTTAATAAGTTTCCGCAGACAGTTAAAAAAGCACTGGACCCTGAGCCGCTGACAGTTCTTGATGGTAACGGTAAACTTCTTGATGTCGTCATTCCCATTCTCGAACTTATTGCTGAACACGATGTTGTTCTATCAAGCGGGCATCTACATATCTCAGAGATATGGCCACTATTTGAAGAAGCAAGAAAGCGCGGCGTCAATCGTCTGCTGGTTAATCATCCGACATTTGTTGTTGATGCGACCCTGGAAGATATGGCGGTATTGGCAGACATGGGTGTTTTCATGGAGCATTCATTGTGTATGTTCATGCCAGGCTCAAAATTCAAATTCTGGGACAGCGAAGATCTGGACCAATATATTAAGGCTGGAACCGTTGATAAAACGATTCTTGGCTCAGATCTGGGCCAGCAGGGTAATCCTTATCCCGTAGACGGTTTTCGTGATGTTATCGGCAAGTGTTTGGATCTAGGCTATTCAGATCAACAGATACGAAAAATGGTGTCAGGAAACGCGCAAGCATTACTGGGCCTAAATTGATTTCAGCGCTCAGTGATTAACTGAATCACCATAAGATTCGAACGATACAAGGAGATACAGATGACAGATCAGGTAATGTTTTATAACTGGGACGAAATAGAAGGGGAAGTCGTCAGGCCGGGTGTCAGTCGCAAGGGTTTCCGAGGTGATGATGTTATGTTGGTGATGAATACATTGGCCCAGGGTATGGAATTATCACCGCATAGCCATACCTTTGAGCAGGTGGTTTATATTGTCCAGGGCACGGTTAATTTTCATGTCGATGGCGAAGTATTTGAAGCCAGTGCTGGCAGTGTTATTCGCATCCCACCACATAAAATGCATTATGCAGAGCCGACTGGCGATATACCTGTCCTGAACCTCGATGTATTTGCCCCGTTGCGACAGGATTACATGCACCTCGTTGAATATCAGAATTTTGAAGGTGAATGAGTCGTTAATCTGCATCTTTGTGGTTAGCTGTAAGCTAATTTAGCCTAGTTAAATCTACGAATGCTATTTGCTATTTGCTATTTGCTATTTGCTATTTGCTATGCGGCTGCAGTTAGTTGGGCAGTTTCCTGGTTGATAGAACCGCTGCTTGTTCTGGTGAGTGCCTGCTTGTGATTAGGTATGGATTTTTCGGCAAGGTCAGGGCAACGCATTAAACAATGCCAGGTAGTCTTAATACTGATTAATTTGATATTTAGTTTGGTCTAAGGATTGGGATGTCTAAAAATTCAGGTTGATGAGCTAATGCAGGGATTTGGTGTCAGAGGTCAACTGGGATGGTGGCATGAACTGACTTCTAATTTATCAACTGGGGTTAGAACGGGATATTAACGCCTGTCGTGAATCTGGAGTACAGGCTTATTTGTTGCTAAGCAAACCATAAACAATAAACGCGCAGTCGAGAGCCAGGGTAACTCCCAGACTGATAAGCCCCATTGTCACCCACTGTTTCTACCAAACCAGAGCAGTGACACCATGGCCGGCTATGGGCGGTGTCTGATTGGTACTAAATAAGGCTGCAAGCGCAGTAAACAACCAGTTTGCAGAGGTTCCATAGCTGATAAGCCAGAATGTTAATTTATCCAATGTTACTGCTAGTCTCAGATGAGACTAGGTGGCTCCAATGGCAATGAGAAAGGTGTCGTTCATGACTGCTTCAAGATGGCTTGCCAATCCCATTCGCGGATTCAGGAAACTGGCAATGAGAAAGCCGGTTAGCAATCCTAATCAGAATAAAATGGCACCGGCGATAATAATGTTTTTTTGTGGGGTCGATGCCATAGTAATCCGGTGCTTGCACATTAAAATCCCGCATGGAGGCTTTTCGCATTACCTACTTTGTGCTTCTCCAGCTGCTCCTGGGACCTGTTCAAAAATACAATCAAACCGTTGCTGATGAGAAAATGAGCTGATCTTTAATTACTGTCAGCTACCCAGTTGCCGTGAAACCCTGCAGGAACTCGAACAGGCAGCTGGATCCTCGCCGCGGGTTCGCCGCAGAAATCCTGGGCATTGAGTATTAAAACCTCGCTGCGATCAATATCAGGTTGATAGATATAATTGAGAATCCAGCCCTGGTCTTCAGCACTACCATCGGGGTCTTTAACAAAAACCGCCTCACTGGCTTGGCCTCCGTCCAGGTGCCGGTATTCAGCGCTGCCATTGGCCATATTGTATTTCACCAGCGCTTCTCCGAAAGGGCCAGAAGAGGAAAATGCAGCGCAGTAGCCGTATTGATGTTTGAGTCCTACCACCGTATCACAGACTCTCGGGAAGTCGACCATGCGGTCATCTAACTGGGTTTCGGTGACTTGGCCCTTTGCCTGGTCTATCTCCCAGCGATACAGCATAGGTGGAGAGCTGGAATCGGGTTTCATAGTGTCGTCCATACGACAAACATCAATAATGATTTTGTTTCCGTCTTCATAGGCATTAAGCGGATGGAAAACATAACAGGGATCAATTTCATACCAGGTCATGTCTTTATCGGTCCCGTTTCTTGGCATGACGCCAAGCCTCGCACCATAGCTCTCGTCCCAGACAATGGGCAAGCCTGTGGTGGCCATGCCCTCAAAATTCCAGACAGCCGGTAGGTCCATAAAAATTACATGATTCCGGGTAATGTTAAAATCGTGAATCATGGTTGCACCTGGAACCGTGATGGGTTCCTGTTGCAATAGCTCCCCTGCAGCAGAGATTCTCAGGTAAGTGAGGTACGGCTCGGTCATACCATATGAAAAAGCCAATAATTCACCTGTTTCAGGACAAATTTTCGGATGTGCTGTCATCGGGCCGGCCAGCTTACCGTCATAATTATTAGGGCCAATGGTTTCCAGCTCATTGGAGAGCATAAAAGGCCAGTGACCTTCTTCCAGCGCCATAATCTTACCGTCATGGCTAATCACGTGGGTATTGGCTGCAGACATGGATAAGTCACCAAGGCCATCCATGATATCGGCGTCAGGCTTAAGATATAGGGGTGTTTTGACGTAGCGGTTTCGGTACCAGTTCGCTTTACCATCGCCAAGCTCGACCCCATGAAGCATGCCATTGCCCAGGAACCAGTGGGCCGAGGTACCTGTCTGTGGATTTGAGCCATTGCGTAATAGTCGTCCGTTTAAGGCTTCAGGAATGTTACCAGTGACGGTTAGCTCTGTTTCCGTTCGCTCTTCAAAGACTGGAGCGAAATTGTCCTCAAGCCAGAATGGGGTTTTTTCTTCTAGTGCTTCACTCATAGTCTCTACTCCTTTATTAACGGGACGCTTTATCTTGCTCATCCTCGTATAGTATACATTTATTTTATTGAACGTTTGTTTGGGGCAGTTATCTATCCAGTGTTGATGTCCTGGACCTGGGTCCTATTGGATACGGTTAGATTGATGCGCTGCTAAACGGCTTTAAAGACTTCCGCCCAATCCTCGATCGCTGCTTCATGATTATGTACTAATTGTACCGTAACCTGGTCATATCCAGCGGCCTGTAGAGTTCGTAGGCGGTCGACTAATTCCTCGTGAGTACCGCTCATAGTGGTGCTTTTTACCAATTCCGGTGTGACATGCTTTTCTTCGGGCCGAACAAACATTAAGTGCCCACGGTGATTGTTAAGGTACTTTGCATCCGAGGGCTGGTATTGTTGATGTTCGTTAAGGTACTCGGCTATGACGTTACTCAGAGGCCCAGTAGGTAAGTTGGCTCCCCCCATGGCACCGACTTCATCAGCCAGATTATGAAACATAACAGCGGTCAGTGGGGCCGCTTGGGCCATCAGTTTGTCTTCATCCGCCGGGCCATTACCGGTGAGTACCGCGCCAAGGAAGAAGAGATTAGACTTCAGTGAGCTCGCTTCATGGCCTGCGTTATGCCAGATCTGCTGCATTTCATGAAGGCTTTCTTCAGCACCTTGAGCACCGAAATTGAGCCAGCCAGAGGCTAGGTCAGCGGCGATATTTTTTGCCTTGGGTCCAAACGCTGAAAACCAAAGCGGAATCTCCTGCTCAATATCTATGAGGCCAAGGTCAGGATTCAGAAAACCAATTTTGCGACGCTCATTTTCGAAATCCCAGTCGATGATTTCGCCTCGCAGGAGTTGCTGAACGCGCTCGATATAGGCTTTAGTTTTGTTCAGCGAAATGGCGCCTAGCCCCATGGTACGTCGTGCAGTAAAGCCAGTCCCGACACCAAAATCGATACGTCCTGGAGCCAGTCTGGAAAGAGAAGCCAGTGCGTTGGCAGTGACAGGTTCAATTCTATTGGACGGCACTAATACACCTGTACCCAGTCTGATGGTTGATGTTTCATGCGCTGCCAGAGCCATACATATGAAAACATCAGGGTTGAGAAGTTGTGTGTCATAGAACCAGGCTGAATCAAAGCCGAGTTCTTCGGCTCGTTTTACCCACCGCCAGGAATCTACTTCTGAGGCAAATGCCACTGAATATTTCATGGTATCTCCTAAATCGAACAATGTAATTAGTTAGTCTGATAATGGCATGGTTTTGATGGTAGCAGTAGAGCTGATGATCGGTGTTTACATAAGTAGTTGGTACCAGTGTTATTAGGTCCAGTTAACCCGAGGACGGGCTGAACGAGAGGCTGTACCCCGAGCGTTGCCGAGATGAGTTTGTGCCCAGAGCCTATGCTGTTCTGGGGGGCAAATGGGAACCTAAGCAGGCGTTTGTACAGATACCAGGGTTGCTCTGGTGTATTGGCATTCTTTGTCTGCCTGTGGTCTGCGCTGAAAGGGTTGATGCAGCCTCAGGCAGGATGCTGAGTTCGACGCTGTCTGGTCTAGAGAAATTTCCTTGGCCAAGAAAAGGCTTATATTAGCTTGAGTGTTACCGTATTCTTGATTAGATAAAGAAGGACTGGGAAGGGTAATATGCAGACTAGGCGAACGTTGCTTCAAGCCATGTCAATGCTGCCGATGGTGGCAGGTTGCGGGATTCCCGCATCTGCCGGCCATCGCCACTATACGCCTTCTGGTGTTCCTTTGCGCAGGGTAAACGTCAGTCAAGAGCGGGTTATTCGAACGATTGCCGGTCTTCGTCCGTTTCGCTCCCAAGGTTTCAGGGTCGAGGCGGAAAAAATCGGCTCAAGATTGATGATTCATAACTATGGGCATGGTGGAGGTGGAATCTCACTTTCCTGGGGAACCTCGCACCTGGCTACTGAAATGGCCATGCGCAGCCAGTATCGAAGATGTGCGGTGCTTGGTTGCGGTGCGGTAGGGTTAGCCTCTGCAAGACTACTGCAGAATCAAGGCTGGGATGTGACCATTTATGCCAAGGACCTGCCACCTAATACGACTTCAAACATTGCCGGTGGGCAGTGGTCGCCTACATCGGTTTATGATGAAGAATTTGTTACACCTGAGTTCATGCAGCAGTTTGAAGCAGCGACGCATTTTGCTTACCGGTACTTTCAGAATCTGGTAGGTGCAAAGTATGGGGTACGCTGGATAAGCAATTATCGTATAAAAGGCGAGGGGGGCAAGGATGATGATTTCACCAGCAGGCATATTGAAATCTATCCTCAGCATCAGGTTCTAAAGGCGGGCGAGCATCCTTTCGCAGTTCAAGAGGTTCTGCATTTCAATACCATGCTCATAGAACCGGCGGTCTATCTGCCGGCATTGATGGAGGATTTTTATACGGCTGGTGGTGTTATCAAAGTCAGGGAGTTCAAAGATCGTGATGACATTCTGACCCTTGAAGAACCGGTCATTATTAATTGTACTGGCCTGGGTGCCCGCGATCTGGTTGATGACCAGGACCTGTTGCCAATAAAAGGTCAGCTCACTTTTGTATTGCCTCAATCGGAAGTTAACTACATTACATTGGGTAACAGTGGGCTTTATATGTTCCCCCGCAGCGATGGTATTCTGTTGGGTGGCACTTTTGAGCGGAACGAGTGGTCTCTGGTGCCTGACCCTGCGGAAACCCTGCGAATTACTCAAGGTCACAGGGCGTTTTTTAGCGCCATGGAGGATCCCTGGGCTTGACCCGTAGGTCGGGACAAACCGGGGCAATCAAATCGTCCGAATTGGCCTCGCGGATTTATTGAAAAGAGAAATTATCTGGCTTGAAAGCCTCATAAGTGGCTGCTATCTCGTCGGCTGTAGCGCCTCCCAGTGGCGCTATAATGTGGGTGTGTATGCCACCGGCGGCATCTTCCCGAATACGATCGTGTACTTCTGCTGGGCTGCCGGCAATGATGATTTCATCAATGAGCTGGTCGGTTAGTGCGCCGCCAGTTTTGTTTCGGTCTTTTTCTGCCCAGCCTTCTGCAATGGTATTGGCAGCTGCAGGATACCCCGCCCAGTTAAGAAAATTATTGTAAACCGGTGTGGCGTAATACGGAGCATGGGAGGCCCTGAACAGATTTCGGGCACGTTCCCGGTCATCTGTCACCAGGACCATAGCTCGGTTAACGATTTCAACGTCGGCCGGGTTTTTGCCCGCTTTCTGTGCGCCGGCGCTGACGTGTTGCATCATTTTGGGCAGCGCTTTTCTCGGCCATAAGTTAAAGATAACGCCATCCCCGGTTGCTGCTGCCATTTCAATCATTTTCGAACGTAATGCGGCGATATAGATAGGTGGAGGGTTGTCCAAGCGCGGCTGGCGGTAACCATTGCTAGATAAAGTTTCAAGGTTGAAGCTGGATTTCTCTCCTGCCAGCATTGAGCGGACCATTTCAGTCGTCTCCCTGACCCGGGTGACCGGTTTGTCGAGGGCAATCCCATTCCATTTGCCCATAATGGTCTGGCTAGATGAGCCCAGGCCCAGTACAAACCGCCCGGGAAGCAGTTGTTCCAGGACATTGGCTGAAGCAGCCAGGACAGCTGGCGTTCTGGTATAGACGGGAGTGACCGCAACGCCCAGGCGAATATGACGGGTATGGTGTGCAACTGCGGCCATTTGAGTGAGCGTGTCTGGCGCGCCTGCATCACTGAACCAGGCGTCGGTATAACCGTGCTGTTCTGCCCAAATCAGACGTTCGACAGTGGAGGCAAGACTGGGTCCAGCAGGAAGGGTGACGGCGATGCGATTCTGTAGTGTCATAGCAAGATCCTTTTAATGCACAATAAATGCTGTGTTGTTGTCATTTTTGTCGTGACTTAGATTATGCAGCCTAGCGCCTGGAAATGAAATTAGCAGAGCAGGAGAAACTAGTGGGAGGCACACATTGCCAAGCAACAACAGCGGGGACAAGTGCCGAATAAATCGAGTATCAGTCCAGTAATTCAATGAGGCCTTTTACAATATAGATAGTACCGATCACCATGATGGTGTATTGGCCAACAGTTTTGAACTGCTCATCGGAGATACGCTTGATAACCAGGCTACCAAGAAAATTCCCAAGCAGAGCGGCGATGACCACTGAGATGATGAGCTCATTGGTGAGGGTTTCGCCGGCAAAAACCATCAGGCTGCCATAGTAGATCAGTTTGGCTATATGGCCGAAAGTTTGGGTCAGTGCTTTAGTGCCAAGAACCTCCGCTTTGGTTAAGTTGCTCTGAAGATAAAAAATATCCAATACAGGGCCTGATGCACCTGCCAACATCTGGGTTAAGGTGACGGTAAGGCCCGACAGAAAGGCCATTTTAGGTTGCTGTATATCGAGGTTTATTGATTCGGGGAGAACCTGGGCCAAAAATGGAAACAAGCCGATGACTATAAATACGAGACCTGCAGAGGGGATAAAGGAGCTGATGGAAAAGAGACCTAGTACGATGAAGGCACCCATGATGTACGGAAATAGGATTTTCCCTCTGATATGGTGGCGATAAAACCAAACCCGGGATCCATTTGAGAACGCTTGGGTAATGCCATGTAGCGTCATCGCGGCAGGAACACTCAGGAGAAAGCTGAACACACCCATGAGGATCATGCCACCCGCCATGCTTAATACACCAGATATAAAACTGGTGATCAATGCCGCGGTAAATAGAAGAAGATAAATCATGGCGATTTTATAGAGCAGTTATGTGCTAGTGATCTTGGCGGGACATGATCGCAGATACAACCCGTTTGTAATGAACTGTGATGTCGGATTCTCTGAGTTTTTGGATGATGGCATTGTTGTTTGTGAGGTGCCTATTTATAGAACAGAAATTGTTTTTTGTAGTTAGGCCAAGGTTTTTCCTGCTGTCGGTGGGGAGCGGAGTTTTCTTTAAAGAAGGGTGTCAGGACTTTGTTTCCTTTGCGGTCAGTAGCATAATCAATGATGTCAGTTCAGGGCTCTGTTTTATCCAGAGTCGTTAGAGAGCAGCTGGTTAAAGGAGGCTATGTGCAAGGAAAAACGTGTCTGAGGTTATTGATTATTTTGGCTGTATTTTGCTGCACTATGCCAGTCAGTGCTGCGCGTGATGACTGGGCGCGACCCTTTCCCGGTCACCGTGTCATTGGTAATTTGTATGCGGTTGGCGGTTATGATTTGGCCGTTTTTTTGATTACCACGGATCAGGGCCATATTCTTATTAATACCGGGCTTGAGGATTCTGTGCAGATGATCAGAGAGAACATCCGGTCGCTGGGATACCGCATGCAAGACGTTAGAATATTACTCTCGCAGCAGGCGCATTGGGATCATACTGCGGGTCTTGCTGAGATTAAAAAGGCGACTGGCGCGCAGATGTGGGCAACGCAGAAAGATGCCCGCATATTGGAAGATGGTGGTTTCAGTGATCCCCATTTTGGTGGACAGGTGTCTTTTAAACCGGTGGGGGTTGATCGTACCCTCACTGATGGTGAAGTTATCAGTCTGGGCGATCTGCGATTGACTGTCCATGAACACCCCGGTCATACCGAAGGCAGTTCCAGTTACAGTATGGTCGTGCATGAAAATGGCAAAGACTATCGTGTCGTGATTGCTAATATGGGAACCATAAACCAAGGCAAGAAATTACTGCAGGAACCAACCTATAAAGGCGTGGCTGAGGACTTCGCCAGTACATATAGAAAGCAGAAGGCGATGACCGTGGATGTGTGGGTTGCAGCCCATGGTAGCCAATACGGTCTGCACAAGAAATGGCAGCCTGGACAGCCCTATGATCCAAGTACCTTTATCGATCCGGAAGGTTTTAAGATGGCTGTTGAGGCTCTCGAGAAGCGTTATGCCAAACAGATCAAAGCAGAACGAATTAGTATGGAATCCAGGTAGGCGCTATCCGGGAAGATGTGATTTGGAAATGGTAGCAGCCTCTGGTCATTTGTATTTGCATAGCTTGCCCCTGATTTTCACTCGACTTGAATTGCTTGCCGGCAAGGCTACAAACGCCCCAAGACAGACAACCACGGACAGACCAGCCCGCGTTTAATGGAATTTCGCAGCATTAGATTTGCTTAGATAGGGCTCGTCGATAGAAAGCCTGGCAAGGGCCGGTCTTCAGGGCCTGAACTGGATATCTCTTGGCCCAAGTTGGTCTGCATGGGAAATGACTTTATAGGCATTTGGTATCCACTCGCAGATCAGTCGTCGGGTTTGTCTCGGGTCCACCATTTCTTCGATCTGGAATTTGTTTAACGGGCCTATTGGACCTCGAGCGCTTTCTATTCGGGCTTCAAGCTCTGCGCGCAGAGCAGCCGGGTCTTCTGCCTCAGCTAACTGGCGTTTGTAAGCCGCTTCAATCCCACCCTCCGGCGGGATACCACCTACATCCGCAGCGGGCCAGGCAATACGTACCGAAGGCTGGCTTTGCGGGGTGGCGTAGTTATTTCCGGCAACGCCAAAACTTCGCCGCATGAGGACTGAGAAGATGGGCATACTGGCTTGGGCAAAAGCGACCATCCATTCGCCACCTTTACGGATAGTGCCGGTCATCTCATTTTCCAGGCCAACTGCGAATCCGGGGTTATCAATAAGGTTAAGCAACGGGATGTGAAAGGTGTCGCAGATATCCAGGTGTCTTTTGAGTTTATCGCAGCCGTCGGCTGTCAAGGCGCCGCCGTTTTTATGGCGAGAATCTGAAGCAATAACTCCCAGCGGGTGGCCATTCATGCGAATGAATCCGGTCACCTGGTCGGCACCCCATAAACGACCGATTTCAAAAAAGGAATTCGTATCCGCAAGCAATCGGATCGCTCGTCGTATATCAAACGTGTTGGTTCTGCCGCGTGGGATGATCGTTAACAGTTCTTCTTCTTTGCGATCGATAGGATCGTTACAGTTAATAACGGGTGGGGTTTCATAAACACTACCAGGTAGATAGGAGAGGAACTGTTTGGCCATACTGACCGCTTCTTGTTCGGATTCGGCAAGATTATCAACTGAGCCGTTGGTGCAGTGAACATGCCAGCCGCCCAGATCTTCCTTGGTGATATCGTAACCCATGGCGTGACTGACGACGGGTGGCCCTGCTACAAACAGCTGGGCGATATCCCGAACCATGACCGAAAAGTGCCCTAGCACAGCTTTGGCTGCACCGATACCGACCACGCTACCTAGCAGAATATTGACTACCGGGACCGTATTGAGCTGCTTGGTATAGGGCGTGCTGCCAAGGTGGCCAGGCAGGAAAGATCCTCCGGAACCTGCCACCCTGGGTCTGCCAGCCTTGATTGCGCCGCTGCTTTCCTTGGCATCGCTTTCACCAGTTGTTTTCTGCTGTGGAACCATGGCAGCGACACTGCCGCCGCCGGAAGACCCATCAAGCAGACGCACAGAGGGGACTCTGAGTTGCATTGATAATCTATCGAGATGCAGACTTTTAGCACCAATTGCGCCATCAGCATGGCCGCCCCTGGATGTGAAGTCATCAGCGCAGACAATACTGGTTCGGTCTTCAATCTCGCCCCACCCGCCTACATGGTTGGCTGGCGTAAAGGCATTGATCTCACCTTGATCGTCGTATGACGCGAATCCGGCGACGCTGCCGACTTCCCTGAAGGAACCATCATCAAGCAGTAGTTCGATCCGTTCTCTGCAGGTCAACTTGCCACGGGAACGCTGTCGAACGACGCCAGGATCAAGCGAGCCTGCTACTAATCTCTTTTCAGCCAGGGCTTTTAGCGTTGCAACTTCTTCCAGGACCGGTATCCAGGAGTTGTGCCGCTCTAACTTGATGGACTCATCAATGGACGACGGCTCCATGGCAAG
>Ga0233433_10000344_pt1 | contig 51249 bp, 40 predicted proteins | sample SI_122_August201_5_FD_179868 | JGI IMG/M metagenome (GOLD analysis project Ga0233433, IMG submission 179868) | Seawater microbial communities from Saanich Inlet, British Columbia, Canada - SI_122_August2016_100_MG | ecosystem: Environmental > Aquatic > Marine > Inlet | place: Canada: British...
TTCTTCTACTTCCAGCGCCCGATCTTCGGCGGCGAGCAACAGAGTTTGTACCACCTCGAAAACGACCTGATCCGCCCGCGCTTCGCTGACCCGCGCATCCACTTCGCCCTCAATTGCGCTTCGCGCGGCTGCCCAAAATTGCCACGACGCGCCTTCAGCGCAGAAAACCTCGACGCGGAATTGGACCGCGAGACGCGTATCTTTCTCTCCGAACAACGCAACTTCCGCGTCGACTTCGCAGAGCACGCGATCTATGTCTCGTCACTATTCGACTGGTATCGGGAGGATTATCTGCAATGGCTCGTAGCCGAGGGCGAAACAGAGCCGACGATACTGGACTATATCAGCCGCTATCTGTCTATCGCGAAACGAAACCGACTGGAGCAGTGCGAAGACTGCGCGCTGCGGTTTATTGCCTATGATTGGCAACTAAACGACCAGCACCTCGCTGATTGAGCTGATGCCTCAGGTTGGTGGCGTTGACTTCGCACAGTGAAACCATCTCGCCGTCCACCGGCCACTTGAAGACGCAGGCTTCCAATCGCTGGCGGCCCAGTTCCATCTGTAATTCGCCCGGCTCCATAAAACGGTGTACGACCACCATCAATGGCCGCGCGAAAACCGCGCCCCACTCGCGCGGCTTGCACAGCATCGCCGCAATAAAACGCCGCATGCCCCACAGCCGGTAAACCCTGGCGATCCGCCGTGCGCTTGACCTCGGCCACCGGTAGAAAAATAACCATGCGAAAGCTGCCGACGTGGTCGAGCATCCAGCGCGGATTTTGGCGATCTGGAAACATGAATCCGCCGCTATCGCAGCGACGAATTGCCCGAGGGGACGTGGCGCTTCAAATGGAATCCATACGACGAGTCCGTCAAACGAAGCAACGGACCGGGGAAGGATGCAAACTCGATCTCTATATCCGCCGCATCAGGAAGCGCCCACAGGACGTCGACTTATAACAACAAATTTTAGCAGTAGGGCTTTTGACCAACGGCTCCCTAAGTCTCTTCGTCCCGTCCGTGCATCTCGCGCAAAACCCGCCGCATCACCTTATTCGACGCCGTGCGCGGCAACGCCTCCACTACCACCACCTCGTGGATTTTAAAGAGCGGATTCAGCTCGCCGCGCAATACCTGCTGCATCGTGTCCTGCCAGTCATCGCCACCGCCATCCAATACCGCGTAAACCACCAATAAACTCGGCCCGCCTCCCGGCGGCGGCACCGCAATTGCCGCCGTCTCCACCACGCCATCGATCCCGTTCACCACCCGCTCGATCTCCGCCGAACTGACCTTGATCCCGCCGAGGTTCATCGTGTCATCGGCCCGCCCGTGCACCCGATAACGCCCCGGCGACAGACGCTCGACCTGATCGCCGTGGCGGCGTAATGGCACCCCGTGCAACCCCGGGACACCCTCGTAATACACTTCGTGGTGGTCGCGGTTAAGTACCTGACTCGACATGCCGATCGCCGGTGGTAGTAAAAAAACCTCGCCCCTATCGCACACCTCACCCGCCTCGTCCAAAATCACCAGATCCGTGCCCAGCGTCGCCGAATTGAAGGTCGAAGGAGCCACCGGTTTAACCAACGTACTAAGCAGATAACCGCCTGCCAGTTCCGTGCCGCCGCAGTATTCGAGTATCGGACGATAGCCCGACAACGCCATCAAATAGTGCATATCCTCGGCATTCGAGCACTCGCCCGTAGCGCTAAACGCACAGATCGCGGAAAAATCGATGCCCTCCATGCAACCGGTCCCGCGCCAGGTCCGCACCATACTCGGAATAACGCCGAGCATCGAGACCTCGGCATCGCGGATGAATTCACCGAAACCCCGTTCAGTCGGCGCCCCGTAGTAGAGCGCCATCGTCGCCCGGTTCAAAAAGGCGGCATAGATCAGCCACGGCCCCATCATCCAGCCGAGGTTCGTCGGCCAGGCGACCACGTCGCCCGGATGCACATCCTGGTGGTAATGAGCGTCGGCACCGCATTTAATCGGATGAATATGCGTCCAGGGCAATGCCTTCGGGGCACCCGTAGTGCCCGAAGAAAAAAGGATATTGGTGATCTCATCAGGCGAACGAGCCACCGCCGAAAAACCGTCGCCCTCCCGCAAAAAATCTTCCCAGCGCAAATCACCATCGCGCAAATCGTCCAGCGTACCGTCTACCCGCCCGGACAATACGATCGCCCGCGGAGCCTGCGCTTCCACCAAACGGGAGTACAGTGGCAATTCGCGCCCGCCGCGCAAAATAACGTCTTGCGTAAAAACGGCCTGCGCCGAACCGATCTTGAGCCGGGTCGCGATCTCGGCCGCGGCGAAGCTGTCGGCGATCGCCACTACTGCGCAACCTGCTTTGACTATGCCTAGATAGATCGCCACCGCCTCGGCCGTCATCGGCATATCCACCGCAATGCGGTCGCCGGGCACAAAACCGGCCGCCACCAAACCACTGGCGACCCGGTCGCACACCCCCTCCAGCGCCGTATAACTCATGTGCTCTAACGGACCCCCTTCGCGCTGGAAGACAATCGCCGTCTGCTCCCCATCTGCCTGAAAACAACTCTCGGCGATATTCATCTCGGCCCCGGCCAACCATTCGGGTGCCGTCGGCCCCTGTGCCAAGTCGACGAAGCGCTCATACGGTTTTTGCAGACGAATGCCTAGCCGCGCGACGGTCTTGTGCCAAAACACCTCCCACTCATCGACCGACCAGGCAAAGAGCGCGTCATACGAAGGCAAATCCAACTCGCGCTGCAAGGCCGTCGCGTTCGCGCCTTCGATATCCGCCGGCTCGGGGAAAAATACCGGGCCTAATTCTCCGTCGTAGACCACTTCATAAAGCAACTGATGTAGAGCAAAGGGATGATCGGGCCGCAACAAACGCCGGGCGACCTCGCGCCAGCGCGCCTCTGGTGATCCAACCAACACTTCAAAGCGCAACAACAGTTCGGCCGCCGCCACTTCATCCAGCCCGCAAGCCATAAGATCTTCGCGTCGCAACATGGGCTTAATCCGCCACGACCAGATGCACGCTCCGGCTCAACTCGGCCGGCGGCAGGCAACGGGCGTCGTCACAGGCCTGATATTGCACCAATAAGCGCAGATCACCCGCCATGCCCGCCGCCTTTTCCGGCAGCAACAAATCTGCCCAAAGTGTAACCTCGCCCTCGTAGACCGAAAGCGTTTCCGCCAACGCTGGAAAGATATAGTCCTGCCCAGCCGGATAGTGCACCCCGCCAAAACCCAGTGGCAAATCCGCGTTGACCGTCAATGACGTTGGGATCAACGAATCGCCCGAGGGCGGATTAGCGTTGATATGCCAGCCCTCGCGCACCGTCAGATGCACCGTCACCGCAAAGGTCTCGCCCGCTACCAGCGGCGAGGTCGGCAGTTCGACACGTATTCCGACCAATGAATCGACCATTACCGCTTCAGCCACCACCGGCAAGGACACCCGCACTGCGGCCGACCGCAAATAGCGCTCCGCCGCCGCCGCCAAATGCACCGAGGCCGAAGGTTGTGCCCGCATTACACCCCCAAAAGCGTGCAAGATCTGCGCCGCCCGGTTGCGATAGCGCACCTCGCCGGTCAATTCGGCCAAATCCAATAGCGCATGCGCCGCCACCGCATTGCCCGAAGGCAGGGCCGAATCCTGCGCCCCCTTGCTGCGCACAATAAGCTCGCCGCCCGCCTCTGCAAAAAAGAGCCCACCCGCTTCTCGGTCCCAAAACCGCGCCACCATCTCGCCGCTTAACTCCTGCGCAGCCTGTAACCACCGCTGCTCACCCGTCACCCGATGCAATACCGTCAGCCCGCGCATAAGAAACGCATAGTCATTGAGATAACCTGCATGTTGCGACGTTCCCAACCGATGCACCCGCGACAATCCCCCGTCCTCGCGCCGCAGCCGCTGCAATACGAAGTCCGCCGCCCGTTCAGCCGCCCGGCGATACTCGACCTCACCCAGCACCTCAAAACCCCGCGCGTAGGCTTCAATCATCAACCCGTTCCAGGCCGTCAATACCTTGTCGTCCAATAGGGGATAAATTCGTTTGCTCCGCGCTGCCAGTACCCGTTGCCGCAAAGGCTCAATCCGCCGCCGCAACTGCTGCTGCTCCAACTCCAAATCGACCGCCGCTTCCGCCCAAGACGTCTCTAAAAAAAGCACCTGCCCTTCGCCCTCGGGCATCGGCGCTAAACCATAGACCGCCCAAAACAACTCCGCTTCCGCCCCCAACACCACCGCCAAATCTTCTTCCGTCCACACATAATATTTGCCCTCCTCTGCTTCCGTCTCGGCATCTAACGCCGAATAGAAGCCCCCATCCGGCGCCGTCATCTCCCGCGCGACGAAGCGAAAAATATCCTGCGCGACAAAACGCCAACGCGCCTCCCCCGTCAACTCATAGGCCCGCAGATAAAGCCGCACCAGATACGCCTGATTGTAGAGCATCTTCTCGAAATGCGGCACCTGCCATTCCGCATCGGTCGAATAACGGTGGAAACCACCGCCCATCTGATCGTATATGCCCCCCCGCGCCATCTGTGCCAGCGTGTGCAAGACGATCTGCGATGCCGCGCCTTTTTCAAAGCGCTCAACATCGGCCATCAACAATTCCAAGCGCATGCCCGGCGGGAATTTCGGTGCCCCACCGAAACCACCGTTGATCGCATCGTAACGCCCCTGAATCGCCGCCAGAACCCTGGCCACCAGCACTGAATCGGGCGCCATCGCCACCAGATCTCGCCCCGATTCCATCTCGCGTATCGCCGCGGTCAACTCCGCCGCGATCTCCAGTACCTTGCCGCGTTCATCGCGCCAGTGCTGCTGCATTATGCCTAAGACCCGCGGAAATGAAGGCCGCCCGTGCGCATCTTCAGGCGGGAAATACGTACCGGCGAAAAAGGGCTGCAGAGCCGGCGTCAGAAAAACCGAGTTGGGCCAACCGCCGTGTTGAGTGATCAATTGCGTCGCCTTCATGTAGATCCGATCGATATCGGGCCGCTCTTCACGGTCGACCTTGATATTGATAAAATCCTCATTCATCAGCGCCGCGATCTGCGGATCCGAAAAGACCAACCGCTCCATCACATGGCACCAATAACAGGTCGAATAGCCCACCGACAAAAAGATCGGCTTGTCTTCGGCCTTCGCCCTGGCCAAGGCCTCTTCTCCCCAAGGATACCAGTCGACCGGGTTGTGCGCGTGCAACAAGAGATACGGGCTAGTCTCCCCCACCAGCTTATTGCTGTATTTCCACGAGCCGTCCGCGTTCTTCAGGCCGTGGCCCGTTTCCACTGCCGACTCTGCCGCCGCGACCGCCCCCGGATCTTGCTCACCGACGACGCCCTGCCATCCCCATAAGGCGCCAAGGCCGATCACGAGTATGGAGACGGCGCTTAACCAGAAGCGCAACGATATAGCGGGGGAATTTGCCAAAACAACCTCTATCTAAACGGTGGTTTTATTGTGTGAATGACTCGAATAACAGGTGGACAGTTGGCTTTCCGAATAACATCCATCAACTATTCGATCTACAAGAAGGGAATACCCCTACCCGGACCGTCCCACCGACCTGCAACTACCCCACCAACTCCCTCGTCACCTCCACCACATACCCCACATCCTGCAAGCCCACATGCCGGTTCGCCACAAGGCGCGCCCCGTGCGGCGGCCGCGGGTTGCACAAAATCCCCCGTTCCTTCCACTGTGCCACCAAATCTGCCGCCGACCAACCCAACGCCGCAAAATCCACCTTGAGGATATTGGTCGGCCGCGGCGAAAAACTCACTTCCACCCCTTCAATCGCCCCTAGGCCCTCAGCCAGTCCCTTCGCTACCGCATGGTCTTCGGCCAAACGATCGACCATCTGTTCCAACGCCACGATGCCCGCCGCCGCTGCCACTCCAGCTTGCCTCATCGCGCCACCGAGCCGCTTACGCATGCGATAGGCCTCCTCGATAAAGTCGTTGCTGCCACACAATAGCGAGCCCAACGGCGCGCTCAGCCCCTTCGAGACGCAAAACATCACCGAGTCAACGTGCTGCGTGTATTCCTTCGCCTCAACACCCATCGCAACCGCCGCGTTGAATAACCTCGCCCCGTCCATATGCAATTTCAACTCGTGTTCTCGGCACGCCGCCGATACCGCCGATACCTCTTCCACCGACCACGCATGGCCGGCGTAGTTATTGTGCGTATTCTCGATACAGACCACCGTCAGCGGAGCGAAATGCGGGTTGTCACCGCGCACATTCTCATGAATCTGATCGGCGGTAACCACACCGTGCTCGCCCGCCACCGAACGCGCAGCCAAACCGGCAACATTGGCATAGGCGCCCGCCTCCCAATAGTACATATGCGCTTGTTCCTCGAAAAGCGCCTCATCACCCGGAGTGCTATGCGCCAATAACGCGCAGGTATTGCCCATCGTGCCCGAGGGGACATAAAGGGCCGCCTCCATCCCCACCTTCTCAGCCGCCAATTCCTGCAAGCGATTAACCGTTGGATCTTCGCCATAGACATCGTCGCCCAAGGGCGCCTGGGCCATCGCCTCACGCATTTCTTCGGTGGGTAATGTGATCGTATCGCTGCGCAGGTCTACTGTCTTGTCGCTCATCTGCTCACTCCTCGCTTGACGCTAGACGCTTATGGCCGTATGATTTCGCTTCAGAACGGCAAAAACTACGCATCTCCAGGAGTCCCGTCCAATGGCCTTTTCTCCCTTAGGCACCAGTCACCGCAGCACCGTCACCGGCCGTCGCGGCATGATCGCCTCGGCCCATCCCCTGGCCTCTCTGGCCGGCCTGCGCATCCTGATGGAAGGTGGCAACGCCATCGACGCCGCCATCGCTACCGCCGCCGCGCTCAATGTCGTCGAACCCTATATGTCAGGTATCGGCGGCGTCGGTTATCTGCATATCTATAGTGCTCGCGAAAAAGAGCACAAAATCGTCGACTATGTCGGCCTGACGCCCAAAGCCGCCGAGTTGGACCTCTACAAAAGCACAGCCGACCAGGACCGCGGCCCCCTGTCGCCATTAGTGCCCGGCGCCTGCGGGGGCTGGCTCGCCGCCCTCGAACGCTATGGCTCAATGGACGCCGCCCAGGTCTTCGCCCCAGCGATAGAATACGCCGAACAGGGCTACGCGCTGACCGTGATCAACTCGACCTTTTATTCCGGTGCCGTCCCGGATCTTTTGCGCTTCAAAACCGGTGGCGAAACCTACTTGCTCGACGGCCAAGCGCCCAAACCCGGCGAAGTGGTCGTGCAAAAAGACCTCGCCGAGACTTTCCGCCGCGTCGCCGCCGAGGGGCCGGATACCTTTTATAAGGGCACCATTGCCGAGTCGATCGCTGGCTATATGGCCGAGACAGGTGGCCTAATCACCATGCAAGACCTCGCCGATTTCACGCCGACCTTCGTCGACCCGATTTCCGTCGACTACCGCGGACACCAGATCTTCGCCCCGCCACTGCCCTGCCAGGCCATCCAGTATTTAGAAACCCTGGCGATCATGGAGGGTTTCGACGTTGCCGATATGGGCCACAACACCGCCGAGACACTGCACCACTTTATCGAAACGACCAAGCTGGCGATGGCCGACCGCATCGCCTACGCCGCCATCGACAACCCGCCCACTGCCGGCCTGCTCTCGCCCGATTTCGCCGCCGAACGCCGCGCGCTGATCGGCGACAAAGCGCAATTTTCCGCCGGTGAACGCCTCTTCCCCGGCGCACCTACCGGCGAGGTCCCACCCGGCGACCCACGTCAATGGATGCACGAATGCACCACCCACTTCGATGCCATCGACGCCGAGGGCAACGCCGTCGCCTGCACGCAAAGCCTCGGCAGCGGTTTCGGCTCGGCGATGGTCGTGCCGGGCACCGGTGTCGCCCTCAACAACTTCATGCGCTGGTTCGATCTCGAACCTTCCAGCCCCAACGCCATCGGCCCGGCGAAGAAAAACGAAATGTGCGTCTCGCCGGCGCAAGTCTGGGACAAAGGCGGCCTGCGCCTGCTCATCGGCACGCCAGGCAGCTACGGCATCCTGCAAACCACCCCGCAGATGATCATGAACATCCTCGACCACAAGATGAACGTGCAGGCCGGCATCGAAGCGGCCCGCGTCAAAACCGGCGAACCAGGCTACGGGGTATCCGCCGAAACCCGGATCGACGCCGAGGTCTTCGCCGAGTTAGAGCGCCGCGGCCATCAGTTCAACTATCTCGGTGACTATTCGGCAGGCGTCGGCGGCGGTCAGGGCATTATGGTCGATCCCGATACCGGTTCCTTTATGGGGGGAGCCGATCCGCGCCGCGACGGCTACGCCCTCGGTTGGTAAGCATGAGCAACGACATGACCACCCTCACCCGCCAAGAGCAGACCTACACCCTCTACAACGAGGACTGTATAACCGGCATGCGCACCCGACTCGCGCCCGGTTCCGTCGACGCGATCGTCACCTCGCCGCCCTATAATCTCGGCACGTCCTATAAGGGCTACGACGATACGATGGCGCGCGAGGATTACCTACAGTGGATAGATCGTTGGGCCGCCGCCGCCGCCGAAACTTTAAACGAAGACGGCTCGCTCTTTCTCAATATCGGCGGCAAACCCTCCAATCCCTGGGGCCCATTCGAAGTATTGGTCGAATTGCGCAAGCACTTTACCCTGCAAAACGTCATTCACTGGGTCAAATCCATCGCCATCCAAAAGGAGGACGTCGGCCGCTACCCCGGTATCACCGGCAATGTCTCGGTCGGCCATTACAAGCCCATCAACAGCCCACGCTATATCAACGATTGCCACGAGTATATCTTCCATCTGACCAAGAGCGGCAGCATCTCCCTCGACCGCCTCGCGATCGGCGTCGAATACCAGGATAAGTCGAATATCAGCCGTTGGGGCGGCGCCGACCGCCCAGATCGCCGTTGCCGCGGCAATACCTGGTTCGTGCCGTATAAAACCATTAAGAGCCGCGACAAACAGCGCCCGCATCCGGCGACCTTCCCGGTGAAAATCCCCAAGATGTGTCTGCAGTTACACGGCGTCGAGCACACCGGATTGGTACTCGACCCCTTTATGGGCATCGGCAATACCGCCGTCGCCTGCGCCGAACTGGGGCTCAGCTGCGTCGGCTTCGAAATCGAAAAAGATTATTGCGCCCAGGCCGCGCAATTCGTCCAAGCCGCCATCGACAACGCCGAATGACCGACCTCTGTTATCTCTCGGCCCTCGAACTGCGCGATCACTTTGTCCGCCGTACACTCTCGCCCGTCGAGGTCACCGCCGTACTGCTCGATCGCATCGCGGGCGTAAACCCCGCGCTCAACGCCTTTGTCACCGTAACCGTCGAAGGGGCCTTGGCCCAGGCGCGCAAAGCCGAAGCGCTCTATGCCGCCGGTAACGCTCCGCCCTTGGCCGGTATCCCTTTTTCGCTCAAAGATCTCACGCCGACCAAAGGCATCCGCACCGCCCGTGGCTCACTGCTCTATGAAAATTGGATCCCAAACTTCGACGTCCCCCTCACCGAGCGCCTCTACAAAGCTGGGGCCGTGCTGCTGGGCAAAACCAATACACCGGAATTTGGCTGGAAGGGCGACTCGGGCAATCGCCTCTTCGGCCCGAGCCACAATCCTTGGCAACACGGCCGTACTTCAGGCGGCTCCAGCGGGGGCGCGGCCGCCGCCGTCGCCGCCGGCCTGGGTCCGCTGTCCCAAGGCACCGACGGCGCCGGCTCGATCCGCATTCCCGCCTGCTTCTGCGGCGTCTACGGCCTGAAGCCTTCGTTCGGCCTAGTCCCGCAATACCCCACCAGTCTCGTCGAGCCCTTCTCGCACTCCGGCCCGATCACCCGCACTGTCGGCGACGCCGCGCTGATGCTCAATGTTATCCGGGGCGCCGACCCGCGCGACAAGCTCTCCTGGCCGGACCAAACCGACTATCTCGTCGCGATGCAAGGGGATATCAAAGGATTGCGCGTGGCCTTCTCGCCCGATTTGGGCTATGCCGCCATCGACCCGGAAGTGCGCGCCATCACCACCAAGGCCGCGCACCGCTTCACCGAATTGGGCTGCGAGGTCGAAGAAATCCACCCCGATTTGCCTGACCCTTGGGACTTAGTCGACAAAATCTGGTCTTCGGCCTTTGCCGGAGCTTATCTCAAAGATTTCGCCAAAGTCCGTGACCAACTCGACCTCGGTCTCGTCGCCGTAATCGAAGCCGGACAGCAAGTCTCCGCTGCCGAGCTTTCGCGGGCCCATCAGACCCGCAACGAATACTATCAGCGTTGGCGCATCTTTATGCAGGACTATGACCTCTTCCTCTCGCCTACCCTGCCCGTCACCGCCTTTATCGCCGGCGACCACCACCCCGGTCCGATCAACGGCCAGCAAAGCACCTATCTCGGCTGGACCGCATTTACCTACCCTTTCAATACCACCGGCCAACCCGCCGCCACCCTGCCCTGCGGTTTCGCCGCCAATGGCCTACCTGTCGGCCTGCAAGTCGTTGGACGCCACCGCGACGACGCAACAGTCTTACGGGCGAGCGCAGCGTTTGAGGCGCTCGCGCCTTGGGCCAATCAACAACCTGATTTGAGCAAAGATTGAGTCCGACTCAACCGGCCGCAGCCAATTGACGCAATAGCACTCCTCGACAAACTGCTCGACGACCTTGCCCACCCGCGCCGTCACCACATCCACCCACTCCGCAACCATAACCACGCCGATATCCCGCGCCCGCCAAACACTCACCATTTGCGCCTGCCGCTTCAGCACCGTCAACCCCCACAGATCCACCTCGACCCAATAGGTGGAAACACCTTCCGCCTACCGACACCGCGTTGATCTCAACAACCAGCATCGACGCCCCCCGCCCGTAGGAGTAACTGCCCTCCACCACAACACCCTGCCGCAAGATCTCCGCTTCGATCCACGCGGCTAGCACACGCCGATCCAGCCCCAAGATCTGGGGATTGGGCGAAGTGAGCAAGGTCAAATAGAGGGTGTCGATATCGCGGATAAATTCGGCGCCAGCACAACTCCGAGGCTCTCCGCGGCAATGCAACGGCAAACTCATCGTCGGATCGGGCTGGGTTTGCCCGGCGGCAAGTTGGACGGAGAAAACTAGGGCGGCAAGCTACAACACCGCCCAACGCACAGATCAGTCCGTGTAGAAAAAACCGTAGAGGATCATCATCTCGTCTTCGCTCAAAAAGCCGAAGTTGAGTTCGCGGTCGGTCCAGTTGTCGTAGGTCGCCTCGACCTTAAAACCCTGCCCCGGCTCGACAACCAACGGCGGGTCTAGCTCGAGAATCGGCGGGTGCTCCCAGTCATAGGCGATATAGACCACTTCGCCGTCGCGGTCGCCGCCCATTAACTCGACACGGAACTCCGTCATATGCTCGTGCGCGTGCGACATCAACTGTATGATGTGCATTCGTTCGGGGAAGCGATACTGCTCAGAGAGCGTCGTCACCTTGCCAGCCGGCAGCGCGATATCGAAGTTGCTCAAACCGAAAATCTTGGCCTCGTGTTGCACCTCGGCGGGATCGGCGTAGTGCAGGTTGAGATAGGCCTCACCCACCGTGGGCTCGTCAGTGCGGTTGATATAGTGCGAGTTGAGGTCGAAGCGCATGCCCTTGGGCAATCGCATCGCCACGCCGGCCGGGAAATTAAAGTCGAAAAAAGGCCATTGGCTGCCGACGATGGGCTGGTGATAAAGCATCGTGCGTACCGTGTCGAAAACATATACGCCCTGCTCGTCACGCAAATCGCGGATCTCATTGGGCGCCGGCATCCGCTCGGCAGGCGTCTCGTCTTGGAAAGAATACAACAGGAAATGATGCGAGCCGGATTGCATCGAAATTTCGAAGCGCTCGACGAAGAGTTCCTCGTCGTTGTCGAGCGCTACCATCGAAAAAAGTTCGCGCTCGAAATTGGGCTGCACGTCAAAGGGACCCAAGTGGAACTGGATCCCGTTCTCCGGCTTGGGCAACGGCTTGAATTCCGGCCGTTCGTAGTAACTCTCGTCCACCAACAACGCCGGATCCGCTACCGCACCGGTCTCCGGCGCCCCCGCTTCGATCCAGGCGCGCAAAAAAGCCAACTCGCCATTGCTCAGCGGCTGCCCGCCCAAGGGCATCAGCGCCCCGTAATAGGGGTGATCACCGAAAAAGTGTTCTTGGTCCGGGGCGTTAACTTTTTCCCAGAGATAGCTTCTGAGCAACCCAGGCAATTGGCCCTGATCGCTCACCCGCATCAACCCCTCGGCTTTTACCACCTCATTAGCCGGAGCCTGCCCGACCAGCTGGCTGTAGGCCACATCCGCAGTCAGCACCAGCGCCGACTGCTCGGCGAATGAGGTCCCCGTCGTATGGCAACCGACGCAGCGTGCCGCAAAAATATCTTCCTGAATAATGCCCCAGGTAGACCGCAACTCGTTCTTGACAAGCACCGGGCGGTCTTCACCGCAACTCGCCAGGAACAAACCCAACGCTAAAAGAAGAAAATCACGCGTCATTGGCAAGCCGCGGTAAATTCCGCCGAGGTCGAAGTATACCCGACGACGTGCTCGAAATTGCGCAACATCACCGTGCGCAACCAACCCCCCTCGGGCAGACGCTCGTCAACGGTGTCGGGATATTCGGAAGAATGCGTGCAATCGCGCAGCATAATCACCCGGTAGTTATGTTCCACCGCGCCGTTTAAGGTCTGGTAAAGGCAAGAGCGCTGGCTAAAACCCACAGCGACGATATTCTTGATATCATAGCAGCGCAGATGATAATCGACATGCGTCTCGTGGAAACCAGACCACTCGCGTTTGGGGAAGTCGGGCTCGTGCGGCAGCGGTGCAATCGAGGGCGAATAATTGGGCACGACCGGCGTGCGCGCAGGCGGTGAGCGATCGGCCTCGCCCTCATTGCCCCAACGCGTACCGTGGATCTCACGCTTGATACTACCGGGCTCGTCAGATAACGAGAAGTCGTTGTGGATATAAACCACCTGCATGCCAACAGCCCGTGCCGCCGCTAGCGCCGGGGCGATGCCCTCTTCGACATAGACATTGCCCTGACCGCAATCGCTATCCACGATCATAAAGACCGTCCGCGCCAACTCGAGTTCCAATTCGGCGTAACAATGACCGTCTTCACTCTGCACAATCTTATCATTCCCCGCCCCACCCCACCAACGCACCGGCACTTTTAGATTCGCCATAATCGCTCAGACACGATAAAAACGCATCTCCTCCTTCTGGTCCCTTTTTTCGCGGTCGGCATCGATCTCAGCCATGATACTCTCACATTCCTCAGTGATCGCGGCGGTTCCTTCGACACTCATATATTGTATTTGGTTCATAACCGTTCTTGGTGTTTAGCTGAGCTCTAATCCCACCGGACAATGGTCCGATCCGAGCACCTCAGGCAAATGATAGGCCGAAGCGATATCTGCACAGGGCGTAGCGAAAAAATAATCGATCCGCCAGCCGACATTGCGCCCGCGCGCACCGCCGATATTGGACCACCAGGTATAGTGATCCTCTTCCCCGGGATGCGCGGCACGAAAAGTATCGATATACCCCGCCGCCGCCAACTCATCCATCCAAGCCCGTTCGACCGGTAAAAAACCCGTAGTCTTGCGATTTTGCTTGGGGCGTTTGAGATCGATCTCGTGGTGGGCAGTGTTGAAATCGCCGCATAGCAGCAAGCGTTCACCCGCCGCCCGTCGAGCTTCGCAATGTGCGAAAAAAGCGGCGCAATACTCCATCTTATAGGGCACCCGCGCATGGTCGCGCTGGCCATTCGGGAAATAGGCATTAACCACGGTGAAGTCTTTAAAGCGCAGCGTCAATGTGCGCCCCTCGCGGTCAAATCGCTCTTCGCCTAACCCCTCAATTACTTCTTCTGGTTTATGACGCGTGTAAATGCACACCCCGCTATACCCCTTCTTCTCGCCGCACACCCAAAAACCCTCATACCCCGGCGGCGCAATCTGCTCGGGCTCCAACTGCTCGGGCCAGGCGCGCGTCTCCTGCATGCAGAGCACATCGGGTTTGGCCGCGTCAAACCAGTCGAGAAAGCCTTTGCGCCAGACTGCGCGAATCCCGTTGACGTTCCAGGAAACGAGCTTCAAGCGCCGGCCTGGTCGAGCAAGCGACTCAGGTTTTCACCGAGGATCAACTGCTTGTGCTCGTCGGGTACGAATGTGCAATGCGTGCGAAAAGCTTCGAGCGCGTGTTGATAGGTCATATTAAAACGCACCACCGGATAGTCCGAGCCCCAGCACAGTCGCTCGGCGCCAAAGTTTTCGTAGAGCTTGCGCACAACATAGTGCGTATCCGAATAGGGATAAGCCCACGACACATGCGAGGCGTAGTGAAAACCCGAGAGCTTGATATAAATATTAGGCACCTCGGCCGAGCGCAGAATTTCGTTGAGATTTTCGTGCGGTGCTTCTTCCCGCGCATTAGCCCCGGCCATATGGTGGCAGAGGAAGGTCACCGACGGAAAGCGCTGCGCCAACTGACGCAACGCCGGCTGCCATTGCGGCGAGATCGCCAAGCTGGCGATCAGCTTCTTTTCGGCTGTCATCTCGAAAAACTTCAGCCCCTCTTCTGAAGCAAACCACTCGGTATCGCTCTTCACATAATGCGTATAGCCTTTGAGCTGGTACTTTTCCGCCGCCGCACTCAAACGTGCGGCCGCACCGGGCGTATGGTATTCGTCCGACCACGAGCAATCGACATCGGCAAATTGCACCAGCCGATCCGGATAAGCCTTAATGCGTTCGGCAACATAGTCGTTATTGTGCGGATTGTGTTCTATGCGGGCGCAGACCAGCACGGCTTTATCGACGCCATTGCGGTCCATCTCCCACAGCAGTTGCTCGACCTTGCCGCGGCTCTCGTGATCGGGCACCGGCGGCTCATAAGGCCAATACTGCCAAGTATGGGTATGCGAGTCTATTATAGTCATGAATACAATATACATAAGAAGAGGTGATCCTCGACAAGTATTATTGCGTACTTTCAACAATTACGCTATAACCATCTAAGCTCTTATCGGCTATTATATTGGGCACAAGCGAGCAAGTATTTGCATGTCCATATTTTGTTATTTTTAATTTACTTATGACAATGGTTCGGTCGCCTTGCTATACAATGAGGAGCGAACAAACAATGCCTAACGGAACGTCCCCACAAATCTTAGTCGATGGCTTGCATTTCCCCGAAGGCCCTCGCTGGCGCACCACGGCTCCCGGCGAGGGCAAGCTCTGGTTCGTCGACATCCTGGCCGGCAAAGTGATGGCTGTCGATTTGTCCGGTAGCGTAGAAACAATTGCCGAAGTTAATGTCCCCGTCGGCTTGGGCTTTACAACCGACGGCACGCTATTGGTCACCTCCCCCCCCGAAGGCAAGTTGCTGGCCCTACGCGACGGCGCACAAGAAACCGTCGCCGATGTGCGCGCCGCCACCGGCTATGTCTGCGGCGAAATGGTGGTGGACGATCTTGGCCGCGCCTTTTTCGGCGGTGGCGACCCCAGCATCCTGAGCAATTTCGACGAGAGCATCCCGCCCGGCCCGGGCAATATGCCGAACTTTGGCTTTCTGATGCATGTGGACACCGCCACGGGGCAGACCCAGGTCGTCGCCGACCGCATGACCTTTCCCAATGGTGCGGTCGTCACCCCCGACGGCAAAACGTTGATCGTCGCCGAAACCTTTGGCTTCCGGCTGACAGCCTTTGATATACAAGACGGCGGCACGCTAGCCAACCGCCGCATCTGGGCCGATCTCGGCGTGCCGCCCGACGGGATCTGCCTGGATCAAGAGGGCTGTGTCTGGGTAGCTGCGATCTATTATTTATACGGCGGCGCCGGCGGGTATATTCGCGTCGAAGAAGGCGGCCAAGTGCTCGACCGTATCGATGTCGAAGGCTATAGCCCCTATGCCTGCACGCTCGGCGGCCCAGAAATGAAAACGCTCTTTCTCTGCGAGTCGGCGATCTTGGGCCTGCCGCGCAACCCCGGCGACGGCCGGATTCGCACCATCGAGGTCGAAGTAGCGGGCACGGGTTCGCCGTAATTTTGCATCGCCGTCGATACTAGGCTTTATAAGAATTGTACCTATGCATCCAATGGAAAACGATATGCACCTTCCCCGCTCAACCTCAATGGCACCTGGCGAGATTACGGGCAGACCAGATAGCTAATCATTAAATACATAGCGTTTTAGGTACTTTTTATAGACGGTGCGATCTCCGACGATAAAACGATAAATGTCGCGATTTCCCGCACCCCTTGCCTAAATGCGCTCACCTTGTTTTCTTGGAATCCATGCTCAAACATACTTTTTGCCATATCCCAGGTTTTGGCGCCGGAACCGAACGAACGCTCTGGCAAGCCGGCTTGCACGGGTGGGAAGATATTCTCAACCAGCCGGACCTACCACTCAGCTCCAAAAAACAAGCGACGCTGCACAGCCATATACGCGAGTCCATCGCGCAATTACAGGCGGGCAACGGCGATTATTTTTATGGACTGCTGCCCTCTGACCAACAGTGGCGGCTCTTTCCCGCCTTCCGCGACCAAGTGGCCTATTTCGATATCGAAACCACCGGCCTCGGCGATCCGTCGGACTATATCACCACCATCGTACTCTACGACGGTCGCCAGGTGCGCTCGTACGTTTCGGGCCAGAACCTCGAGGACTTCGCCCGCGACATCGCCGACTACCGGCTGCTCGTCTCCTACAATGGCAAGACCTTCGACGTCCCCTTCGTGCGCCGCTGTCTCGGCGCGCCCCTCAACCAGCCGCATATCGACCTGCGCTACGTGCTCGGCAGCCTCGGCTATCGCGGCGGCCTCAAAGGCTGCGAGCAACAATTGGGCATTCCGCGGCAAGGCCTAGAGGACATCGACGGCTTCTTCGCCGTATTGCTTTGGCACGATTATCAGCGCGGCAACGCAAAAGCCCTCGACACTTTGTTGGCCTACAACGCGCTCGACGTGATTAATCTCGAGATCCTAATGGTGATGGCCTATAACGCCAAGCTCGCGAAAACGCCCCTCGGCCTAGAGCATCACTTGCCCCTGCCGACCTCGCCGTCACTGCCCTTTACCGCCGACCAGGATACCATCCAACGGCTTAGGTCCCAGCACGGTTGGTCGTCTTACTGATAAAGCATAAAAAAAGCGCGTAGCAACCGATTAATTGCTACGCGCCACTCTTTCAAGCGAATCGAGCGTTTACCACATCGAACGACGATGCTTCTGCTTGCCGCCATAAAACGCATCGTCCTTAAGTTTCTCTAATTCTGCGCGCTGCTCTTTTTTCAGCAGCTTCTCCAACGCCTTGCGGTGCTTCTTCTGCAACTTGCCCACTTCTTCGCGATGCGCTTTGCGCAGTTCCTTGATTTCATCTTGCTGCTCGTCGGTCAAATCCAGTTTTGCAAACGCGTTCTTCACGCCATGACCGCGCCCAGGCCCGCGGTGTCTGCGCATTTTTCCACCGCGGAAACCTTCGCCAAACTCCGCCCGCATCGCCTGCATCTTCTCCATCTGCTCCGCGTTCAGAATCTTGCCCAGCGCCGCGCGGTGTTCTTCGTGCAAGACTCCCATCGCCTCAGGCCCTTCGCTCCTGACCTCTTTGATCTCTTGCCGATGTTCTTTGCGCAAATCCTTGAGCTGTTCCTGCTGCTCTTCCGTCAGATCCAACCTCTGCATCATCCCCCGCATCCCATGCCCTGAACGCATCCGCTCTCCGCGATGCGCCACCGCGGCGCTAACCAACACGCCCAGTGCCAATACGACACCGGCCAATACAATCCATTTCTTTTTCATATTCTCATCTCCGTTGGGTTTCATATGTTAAGAGATAGCCATCTCTTTTCTTTTCCATAGTCGCAGACCTCGCGCAGACAACGGCCCAGCGCCGCAAGCATCGGGTCACGCCCCTCGGTCTCGAAGGTGTGCAAACCGAACACGCGAATCAGCGGCGCGCCGAGGACGAGTGCAATATCGACAGCCGACTTGGCCTCTTCAATCTTAGCCCGCCGGAAATCGTCGTCGCCAGCGAAGGCCACCCCCAGGTAGCCGATCGGTAGACCGAGGTCGAGGCATTGGCGCTTGATGCCGAGCAGGTAGGCGGTATCGGCCGACGCAAAGGCTCGCTGGTAAAAATCCAGGCAGTCGAGCCGCAGGTTGTGACACGTCTGGATGAAGTCTTCAACGCCGATCTCGGCACCTTTGACGCTTCGGCGGCGGAGCATGTAGTTTAGGGTCCACCACCAATAGCGCACACTAGGTTGCGCTGGCGACAGCTATGCTTAGCGAATGAGTGTCATCCGTCCTACTCCGATGAGGATCCCGCCGCTGTGGATTCGGTATGGATAGATTCCGCTGCCGACCGGGCGATTCTGGTCATCGCGTCCATCCCATACTGTTTGGTGAGATCCTGCGACTAGCGTTTCTCCAGCATGCAGGTGGCGCACCCGTCGGCCGAGGACATCGTGGACAGTCAGGTAGAGTGGCAGTGCCTGAGGCAGTTCGAAACCGATGATCGTAGTGGCGTTGAACGGATTGGGCCAATTGCCGCGCAGGCGAAAGACTATCGGTACGGATTTAACTTCTTCGAGCACCGCGGTTCGGACCTGATTAGGCGCTTGCGGGGTTGCTCCCTCGACGGTTTCAAAAGGGCCGGTTAGGTCGGGAATCCGCGCCAAGCTGTGTAGCTCGGGGGATTGCCCATCCTCCCAGTCGACTTGGTCGACCAGCACCCCGTCGCGAGTCCAAATGCCCAACTCTTCGTCACTCCCCAGTGCGAAACCTGGCCAAGCTTTTTTGTCGAGCACTATCTGTAGGTACTCACCAGGTTGGACGACCATATCGTCGGGAAAGGCAACGCGCTTGCTCTCGTCATTTAAATCGTCGGCAATAACGAACTCGGCCAGACGAATTTCTCGCGGCGTATCATTGTACAGTTCGAGCCAGTCCAGTGGGTCGCCTTTGGCGGCTAGTTCGTTTATGATTAGGTCTTTGTCGGTTGCGAGCGCATCGTTATGGCTGTCCCCATCGCGGTCTCTTTCTTTCGCCTCGTCATCTGTTTCGCCACCGTAAAGGGTACCGTACACCCGACCGATTACTTTAGAACCGGCTTCGGTCCCGGCCTCGTTGAATACCACTCGACCTTTACCGATAAAACCATCGAATTTCGGGAAGATATAGGGAGGTGCCAGCGCCAGATGCAGTCCCTCGATGCCCGCGCTGGAGCCACTGGTTACGAGGTCCAGCGGTAGCGTTACAATTAACAAATCCAGGTCTGATTCCGTGGTGAGGCCGAAGAAGATGAGAGTCGCGTTTTGTTGGTCGTCTTTGTCGATGCCAGCGGTCACGCCGGTTTCGACGAAGGGTACACTCGCGCCGCCTAATTCATAGGTATTGTAGGTGGTGAGTCCCTCTTCTATAGGTTTTTCGCTATCGACCGTACCCCACGTCGCCTCGAAGTTAATGTCGAAGGTACCTCGCTCGGGCCAGCAGAAATCAGCCGAGGTCAGTGGCCACGGCCAGCGCGGTGGTTGCGGGTCGAGGTCGGCTAGGATCGCGGCACGGCGTCCGCGGATAAATCTCCGCACGCGCTCGGCATCTCGGGCCGCAGGACCCCGCATTTCTTCCAACGTATGCTCTTGTACTAAGACGGCCATCTGGTCGATCAATTCCAGCAATTTCGTTTCATTCCAGACGGTATCGAGCAATTTCTTCAGACGAGCCACGTAGACAGCACGAGTTGCGTCGTCTCGGTAGAGGCGATGGGCAATGGCTCCATGTGCCGCAACCGAGGGCGGTGATCGGAATTCGTCGAAAGGACTGTCGATGGTGGTGAAGACCTGGTCGGTGCCCCATGGGACGAAGATGAAACGCGAATCGGGCTCGCGATAGAAATAGAAGTTGTTGCGATTTCCGGCATAACCATCCCAATGGCCGACGAGGACCTCGAGAGCCCAGAAGGTGTAGAAGCGGTCTATATCGATGATCTCGGACAGTGCTTCGAGACCTGCCGAGGATGGGTCTTGTAGGGCATTGACCACGGTGTCTATATCAGACCAGTTGCGTCGGTCTTCGTTGGTTTTTTTTTCGAAAGTGCCCCGCCACTGTGGGCGAAAATCGCTTATGGTGCCTTCGTAGAGGTTGCCGGTCGGATCGGTAAAATTGCGCTCGAGAAAACGAGTTTTGATGCTCTCGACTTGAACATAGAGGCCCAGATTCTCGCCATTGACCCGCACGGTGGCAAAGTTGCACCGCGGCGCCGGTAGTCCGGCACTGGCAAAGAGGTGGTAGGAGAGGCAGGTATTGATCATTGATGGATCCTGCTGGGCATTGTTCAGGGTCAGGCGTTTCAAAACCCCCCCGAGGAATTGGTCATCGACGAATTTGTCGAATCGCACTTTTAAAGACGGTTTTTGTGTACTCAACGATCCAAGGAAGCCCTTCTTCCGCACGGCGACCTCGGTATGAGTTTCACCATCCACCGTGACTGTGGCACTGAACCACGAGAAAATATCGTCGGCCGGTGCGCCGAGACAGTCTTCGCCACCAAGAATATCGGCCAGGGTGCGTGATTGGGCGCGCAGGCTATCCCAGCCCGTCGGCGAGATATCGATATCGACTGCCAGTACCCGATCAAGTTTATAGTAAGAATCGCTGGTGTCGGTCTGTGGTGATTGAATGGCCTTTGCTGCGCGCGTATCCGGCGCAGCTACTCGGTAGGGTTTAGCGTGTGCTGGAGGAACAAGGTCTACACAAAGGAGAGATAGCAACACCGTGAGCCATAGGGACAGGCTGATACCTGCGGCTGGCGGTCTATTTTCAACAACCACTGCGCGGTCTGAGATCGGCAGTTCGGGGTACATAGTAGTTTCAACCTCTTATTAGTTCGTTGGTTGTTGAACCGTTCGATGACTGGTCCGACAACTTGGCGTTAGAAGCGATCACATTTGATATATTTAACACACTTTAAGGTTGCAGGTGTTACCGAGAAGGTAACGTCTGATCGGCAGACAGACGCGAAGGTATTATTTGGGTAATGCGACTCTTGCATGTTGGCCTTTAAATCCGAGATCGTTTTCGCCGAATCTTCATTCAGCCCGATTCGAAGCGGCGAGTGGAAGGAGTGGTGGCGATTGTCGACCTCTCGCGCCATGGCTTGTCCCCAAACAGCTTGCCTTTTATTTAGGCCGAAGCTAACGCGAATCATCTACATACGCCGCATTAGACAAACGATCGTTGCCATCCATTTCCATTTTTTGAAAAAACCACTTCACTCCCGTTGTCGATTCCGCCGCCCATCACGCCAAGGCCCCATCAACTCGCCAAGCCGCCGTCGCCGTCGCTCCACGCGACGAAACTGCTCTTCCGACAGAATCGGCCGCAACTCCGCCAACACTGCATCCATATGCGCCTTCAACCCCTCCCGATGCGCTATGTCGATATCCCACAGCTTATCCTGATAGCGCATGAGAATTTCCCGCAGCGCGACCTGTTGCGCCTCGTCCTGCGGCTCGATCATCCGCTCCATCCTGTGGCTAAAATGCCGCGGATGCGGAATGTGCCGCATTCGGTCGCGCACGAACCAACCAAAGAGCAGCGCGCCGAGCAACGCGCCAATCAATAGGGTGCTGCCGAGGATCAACCCGCTTTTTGTTTTTGCTTGCATCGCCCGCCTCACATATCCATGACGTAGGCCGCTTCGACCGTAGCCGGCACCGCGACAAATACCGCTTCTAAAAACGAGGCCTCTTCTCCTACCAGTTCGCGTTCGTTCCAATTACTCAACGCCAGAAAGACCGCCAAGACCAACACCACCGGCGCCAGCGGGCGAAAAAGCCACACCAGTGCGTCGGCCAAGCTCTCCTCGTCGGCCCCTTCGATCCGCCGCGCGACCCGGACGGCGAAGAAAGGCCGGAACGATTCGGCGCGACTCTTGTGCAACAGGCCCTCGACCCCCTGCAAGGACGCCCACTCGGCGCGCAATACGGGATCATCGGCCAATACCCGTTCGAAGGCCTCCCGTTCCTCAATGGACATTTCGTCCGCCAAGGCCCGCATCATCTCAATTCGATCGCTTTCATTCATAATAGGTCCACCTCGTTTTTGAGGATGGTCTCCAGTTGTTTCATCGCGCGCGAAAGCCGGGAGAGCACCGTGCCCTCCGCAATTTTCAACAATGCAGCCGTCTCTTTAGTCGAATAACCGTCGAGCATGCGCAACACCACCACCGCCCTGAAATCAGGTTTGAGCCGGGCCAGCGCCGCGTGCACCGCCTCGCTGCGTCCCTCCGCCGCCTGTTCGTCTCGGCCGTCGACACTAGATTCAGGCGGGGCTTTTTCCTCGTCGTCCCGGCTCCAAAACCGCCAGCGTTGTTTTTGCCGACGCTTGATCGCGTTGAGAGAGAGGTTCATCGCGATACGCGTCAGATACGTACCCAGCGCCGCATCGCCACGAAACTTGGCCAGCGCTCGATAAAAGCGCACAAAAGTCTCCTGGCCCACGTCATCGGCCTCATCGCCCGGTCCCAACATACCCACGACCGTCGCGGCGACCTGGGACTCGTAGCGTTCGACTAGGACGCGAAATGCCGTCTCGTCCCCCTCCCGCGCCCGGTCGATAAGCGCTGTATCTGTCGCCCCTCGTTCCGACATAGCCATTAGACAATGTACAAGCCTTATTTATTCCATAAACAACAAAAAAACCTGTAGACAGATATCGACAGGCCATTCTATCATCAATTGACGCGAAGCATTTGCTTTTACGCGGCATTTATTATTAAACCAAATGAGCACAGGGAATACCCCTCAACAGTCCACCAGTATCCAAAGCCACCCCTTGCACCCATCCCCCACAATCTCTATCCTTCTCCCATGCGTAAAACCATCCCAATCATCCTGCTCCTCGCCCTACTCAGCTGCCGCGCTGACCGTCCTAAAGCCCTCGATTTAGACGGCTACCCCGTCGACCCTTTCACAAGCGATGCCCAGGCTACGGTCTTGCTCTTCGTACAAACCGATTGCCCGATCTCCAACCGCTACGCGCCAACCATCGCCGCGCTGCACGAACGCTTCGCGCCGCAAGGTACCGACTTCTGGCTGGTCTATCCAGATCCCAACGAAACTCCCGACGCCATCCGCCATCACCGCGAAGAATACGGCCTGCCGGGCCAAGTCGCACGCGACACGCAACACGTGCTCGTCCGTCGCGTGGGGGCGAGCACCACCCCGGAAACTGCGGTCCTCGGCCCGCACGGCAATGTCCTGTACCGCGGCCGTATCGACGACCGCTACACCGCCCTCGACAAGGCGCGTCCGCAAGCGAGCAAACAAGATCTCGCCGACGCGCTCACCGCCGCACTTGCCGGCCAAAGCCCGGACCCCAGCGTCACTCGAGCGATCGGCTGTTTTATCTCCGACTTGCAATGAAGAAAATTACCGTCCGCCGATTCCTAGCCCTTATCGCGGCCTGTTTCGGCTGCAGCGCGGACGAGCCCCGAGAGCCGACGACCTTCAATCGCGATATCGCCCCCATAGTTTTCGAGCACTGCGCCGCCTGCCACCGCCCAGAAGGCTCGGCGCCCTTCAGCCTGCTCGACTATGTCGATGTTATCGCCCGCGCCGAGCAAATCGCCTTCGTCACGCAGACCCGCTATATGCCACCGTGGAAACCCAAACGCGGCTACGGCCACTTCGTCGGCGAGCGCGGATTGACCGATGAACAAATCAAGACGATACAACGCTGGATCGACGAAGGCGAGCAAGAAGGCGCGGCGGCCGACCTGCCGCCCCGACCGCAATGGGAAACCGATTGGGAGCTCGGGCCACCCGACCTCGTCGCGTCGATGTCCGTCGCCTATACCCTGCGCGCGGACGGCCCGGATGTCTTCCGCAATTTCGTAATTCCGCTGCCCGTCGACGAAACGCGCTATATCAAGGCGATCGAATTCAAACCTGAAAATGCCCGTATCGTGCACCACGCCACCATGATGGTAGACCGATCCGGCGCGGCCAGGCGCAAGGACGAACTCGACGACGAACCGGGTTTCGAGGGCATGAGCTTCGGCGAAGCCCAGGACGCCGACGGGCACTTTCTCGGTTGGACCCAGGGCAAAACCCCCTATGCCGGCAGCGATAGCCTGGCCTGGCGTCTGGAGCCGGACACCGACTTACTACTGCAACTGCACATGCTGCCCACAGGCAAAGCCGAACCCATCCAATCTCGCGTCGGGCTATTCTTCGCCGACGGCCCACCGAAACGGCGACCGGCCATGCTGCGCCTAGGGCGCAAGGATATCGACATCCCGGCCGGCGCGAGCGATTACCGCATCCGCGACACCTACAAACTGCCCGTCGATGTCGAAGTGCTGACCATCTACCCACACGCCCACTACCTCGGCACGGAGACCAAGGCCTACGCCGAACTGCCCGACGGCCGCGAACAAGGGTTGATCTGGATCGAGGATTGGGATTTCAACTGGCAGGACGATTACCGCTTCCAGCAACCCGTCTTTCTACCCGCCGGCACTACGCTGGTCATGGAATACAGCTACGACAACTCCGCGAAAAACTCCCGCAACCCACACGACCCACCACTGCGGGTGCGCTACGGGTTGCACTCGGCCGACGAGATGGGCGATCTAACCCTCCAGGTTCTGCCTCGACGGGCTGCAGACCTGCCCCAGCTCAAACGGGACTTCTATCGCAAGTGGATGTTACAGGAAATCGACGGCTATAAGATGTTGATCGCTGCCGACCCGGCCGACTGGGACACGCACCATACGCTGGCAATGTTCTATTTGGGTTCGGGCAAGCCAGCGCTGGCATTCACAGAATTCGAATTGGCGCTCGAACACAACCCCGATTATGTCGAGGCGCGGGTCAACTACGGCATCGCGCTGGCACAGGACAAAAAATTGGACCGCGCCGTCACCCACCTCAAAGAAGCCCTGCGGCGTCAACCTGATTTTGTACAAGCCCATTTCAATTTGGGCATTGCATTGCACATGTTAGGGCGAGGCGAAGAAGCGCAACCACACCTCGACGAAGTCATCCGCCAACGGCCGGCGATGGCCGAGGGCATCGAACGGCGATTGCAGCAGTTGCGTCGTTGAGTGTCCTTCAGCTCCCGCCTATCGCCGACGATACCCCCAGGATAAACTGCTGTCCGGCTGGATAATTGCGACCATTGAGCGAGATGCGCAGCGCGGCCTCCACCGCCGTGTGCTCATCGATGGCGTAGAGCAAGACCGGCATCATAAAGGCGATGCGCTTGATCTGCGAACGGTTGACGATCGAGCCGAACTCAATTGACGGATCGCTGCGCAGCAACTCGTATTTACCCATCAGCATCAGCTTGCGCGTGATATTGTAACCCAACTCGGCGTTGAGAAACCACTCGTCACCCGGGTCGCGGTCGATCTCGTCGTTTTTTGTGCGCACCCGATAACCGACGTCTACATTGGCATAGAGCGGCAGCGGCCAAAAAGACCGCCCCAACTGCGCGACGAAATCATAATCCCACTGTCCTTCGCCCACCGGGATCAGCCCGTCTTCGTTCTTAAATTCGCCGGTGGGCATTTTGACGCCCGTTTTAAGCGAAAAGAGAACGGGCTTGTCGACCAGGCGAAATTTGGCAAAAAGACGCATATCACTCAGGCCCGCGTCCGCAACCGGGTCGCTACGCGTCTCGTCGGCGAACGACTGGTCGAAATAGGGAATTTGCACCGCGACGTCAAAGCGGTCGCTCACCCCGTAAAAGCCTTCGGCGAACAACGCCTTAGATTCGTATTGGCCGTTGAAATTGTAATGGGCGCGCTGCCCCGTCGACACTACCTGGCCATCGATAAACTGTGGGCTGGCCACATACCACTCGTTGGTGGTCTGTTGGAAATAAGTCACCTTGCCCCACAATTTCTTCTGCGGCAGTGTCCAAGCCCCGGCACCCGCCTCAGCGACCAAGCACAACAACGCGCAACCCGCCAGCAAAGCGCATGTCGCCATAACCGTACTCCTTCGCATTGAATTACCCACTTTCTTAGATGAGCGCGGGCCCACATCAGTTTCGCTGCACCTGTGCTTGTCGCGATTGTATCGCCGCCGCATCGGGAGTATCTTATAAGTGCCAGCGGCCATACCCGCCGCCCATGATCACACCCGAAAGACATCATGCATACCGACGTCAATGATATACCGATCGAAAAAATCAAGCCCACCCTGCTCGTCAGCGCCGCGCCCGACGCGTCACTGGCCAAGTTGGCCGGCTTGATACACGACCGCCATATCCATCGGATCGTGATCGTCGAAGACGAAAAGCCCACCGGCATCGTCACGACCTCGGATATTCTCAAGGCCGGCAAAGAGGGCAAAGTCTCATAAACACCGTGCCGCTACTGCGTTCGACGAATTTAACCTACTTTTAATCCTGTGCGCATACTAACCCTGGGACTCAACCACCATACCGCGCCGGTCGAGATCCGCGAAAGGCTGGCCTTCCCCGAAGACGATCAGCCTTCGGCTCTCGCCCGCCTGATCCGCGACTACGGACTGAGCGAGGCAGCCATCCTCTCGACCTGCAACCGCTCCGAGCTCTATCTCGCCGCCGACGGCGACGGCGGTCTCGACCAGGCCCGTCGTTTTCTCGCTGAGACCCAGGGCATCGACGTGCAGACCCTCGAATCCCACTTCTACCAGCTCAGCGACTCGGAGGCCGCCATCCATCTCTTCCGCGTCGCCAGCGGCATCGACTCGCTGGTCATCGGCGAATCGCAGATCCTTTCTCAGGTGCGCCAATCACTGGAGACAGCGCAGCAGAACGGCTCGGCGCGCTTGCTGCTCAACGAGCTCTTCCAACGCTCGCTACGCGTTGGCAAACGCGCGCGCGCCGAAACCGATATCGGCCGTGGCCGTCTCTCGATCAGCACCGCCGCCGTCGAGTTGGCCAGCCAAGTCTTCGAAAATTTAGAGCGCTGCCGTGCGCTACTCGTCGGTGCCGGCGAAATGGGCGAACTCACGGCCCAATACCTAGTCGACGCAGGCGTCGAACGCCTACTCGTCAGTAACCGCACCCTCGCGCGGGCACAAGAGTTGGCCCGGCGCTTCGGTGGCGAAGCCGCACCCTTCGAGACCTTGTCAGAGCATCTCGCCGGTTCCGATATCGTCATATCCTCGACCGCCGCCACCGACTATGTCATCGGCCCCGACGACCTGCACCCCGCGATGCGCGAACGCCGCGGCCGTCCGCTTTTCCTCATTGATATCGCTGTGCCGCGCGATATCGACCCCGCCGTGCGCGATATCGACAATATCTTCCTATTCGACATCGACGACCTCGAACAGGTCATCGCCGCCAACCGCCAGGAGCGCGAGGGCGAGATCCGCCGAGTACAGGACATCATCGACGACGAACTCAAGCAGTTCCTGCATTGGTTCAACGCCCTAGGCACCGGCCCGTTGATCCGCGACTTGCGCCAGCACGCCGCTGACCTACAGCAACAGGAACTCGCCCGTTGGACCGCCAAACTCGGCACGCTCTCCGCCGATAACCGGAAGCTGGTCGAGAGCATCCTGCGCGGCTACGCCAACAAACTCCTGCACGAACCCCTGGTACAGATCCGCGAATTCGCCAACGACGATGACGGCTATCTGCACCTCGACACCGTGCGTCGGCTCTTCAACCTCGACGACAAGCCCGGGGAGGAAGAATCTTGACCACCGCCTGCACCGTTACACTCGGTATCGCCCTGTCGCTCTACCTCGCCGCCGCCCTGCTCTTCCAAGGGCAATTCCTGCTGCGCAAAAACGGCTGGGACGCACTCGGCCGCAAGAGTCTCGGCATCGGGCTGGCCGTACATCTGATCGGCATGATTCTGCACTTGGGGCTCTCGAACCAGCCATTGCTCTCTAATATGCTGGTGGTTATCTCCTGGTTGGTGATCGTCCTGGTGATCACCAGCCTGCTCGGCGAGCGCTACGCCCGCGTGCGCCACCTCGGGCTATTGTCCGCGCCATTGGCCTTTCTCGGCCTGCTCTATCCGCTGCTTATGCCCATCCGCTTCGAAAAGGCCGAATCGATCCTGGTCCAGTATCCCTTTCTTGGCGTGCACGTGGTGCTGACCGCACTCGGCCATATCGGCTTCGCACTCTCTTTCTGTGCGGCGATCGCCTACCTGATCCAACACCAAGCGCTGAAAAAAGGGCGACTCAACCGCTACCTGCCACCGCTCGATACCGCCGCCGAGGCCACCTTCCGATTCGCCGGCGGAGGTTTTTCGCTCTTTACATTAGGTCTGGGAATGGGCGTGATCTGGCTCTTCGGCGCGCCGGGCGAGCACCTCGCCGGAGAGGACACCAAAATCTGGTTGGCCATGCCAACCTGGCTAGTCTTCGCAGTGTATCTCTATTTACGAGGAATTAGCCAACGGCACGGACGCCGTCTCAAATGGCTGGTGGTCGCAGGTTTCTTGCTCGGGCTGATCAACCTGGTCGGAGTACGCCACGACTTCGATGAAGAGGTGGGCTCGGCACAGCCGGTGACAATAACGGATGAACTCGCCTAACCCCCCAATTCACAAGACAACAACGGCGTCTCCATCTCCTCAGCCGTCAACCCCCCGTGGTTACCGTAGAATCTGTTTTCGTAATCGCCACCACCCCACCACCACACACTCTCTCCTGCATAGGGCAAAATCACCAAATCTCCTGCCCGTGCGATAAATTTATCCGACACCGGTCCCAGCCCGAAATACCCTTCCGCCACCATCTCCGCCACTTTCCGGACCTCGGCGCGACCGGCCAGCCGCTCACTGAAAAAACCCTGCGCCTCGTCGAGCAGCCCCTCTTCGATATAGAGGAACATATCGCGCGGCGATCCGGCCGGTACCAGCAATGCACCTCGTTTGTTGCGGCGCAACAAACGCTCGCATCCGGCGAACTCCGCATGCTCGTCGAGATAGACCGTCGTCTTGGGGTCCGTAGCCGTCATACCGTGGTCGGCAGTGACCAGCATTAGCGTATCGTCGTGTTTACCTGCGACCTGTTGCAGAAACAAACGATCCATAGTGGTTAAAAAGGCGTCGATCTCGGCATCGCACTGCGGCGAATCCGGGCCAAAGTCATGACCGGTTCCATCGATGCCGTCAAAGTAAAGAAAGAAATAGGCCGGACCGCCAACCGCGTCGAGCGCGAGCCGCAAACTAGTTAGCGCCGCGGATAACGTGCGATAAAGATGCTGGTGTGCGCCGCGGAAGGTCCACTGCGAATAGGGGGACTTGAAATGCTCGGCGGGTTGGAAGATATGCGAGGCCACGCCGGCGGCGGCCAGTTGCTGGTAGATGGTCTCCGGCGGCAAAAGCTTCTCTGGTGGGACCTCTAACGAACCCCGCTCCCCCGAATCGCCCAACGCCCACAACAGGGGTTTGATGATCTCATCGACCTCGGGTTCGTAGTACTGCCATTCGAAAATTCCGCTTTGCGCCGGCGGCAGACCCGTCTGGATGCAGGTCACGTGCGCGGCAGTCGTTGAGGGAAATTGCGCCGTGATCTGCCGTGCGCTACCGCATTCGTCGATGTGGCGCAGGAAGGGATAACGCTCGCGGCGCGATTCGAAAAAGCGCCAAGCGAAAGCGTCGATAAAAAACAACACGACCTTCTCGTAGCGCCCTTCGATCAAACCGGTTTCACCCTGCCCAGTCAACAACCGGCGGATCGTCTGTGGCAGATCGGCGAAACAGCCCTCGCCATAACGCGGGCGCACAAAATCTGCAGGATTGGTCCGCACGTTATGCTTTGCTCGGGGCAGCGTCTAGGTATTTGCCGAGGCGCTGCTTTAGCTCGGCCACCCGGATCGGCTTGCGCTCATAGTCGATAACCTGTAATCCCCAAGCTCGCTGCACCGAGTCGAGGTCTGAGTAAGCTGTCACCAAAATCACGGGGATATTGTGCGTCTGCTCCTGCTCGTGCAGTTGCCGTAACACCTCTATTCCACCCAGTGCCGGACCGAGACCGTTTCCATCACCTCGACGCCATTCTCCGCCTCAACGGCGACATACCCCAAACCTCGCACACCTTGCATACCGATGCGCGTAGCATCTCCAAGTCGTCAACGACGAGGACCTGTTTGCCCGTCGAAGCATCGCCCATCGCGTCTTTTATATTTCTCATTTTAGGCCAGTTCCTTGTTGTGGCGTGCTTGAAAAAGTAAAAAATACACTATTTGGAGATAAGAGTGAGAAATTCTATACGTCAGTGCACCACATTGACCACGCCTGTGCGGCATTTGGTCTCATTGTCGGCGGCGACCCGCACCTGATAGAGATATAGCCCCGGCCCGACCAAAGCACCATAGTCGTCGCGCCCATCCCAGACTCGGGCAAAGCGCCCGCTCCGATCTTCACCGGCATACCCACGGCGCACCAAGCGCCCGCCAAGGTCGTAGATCTCAAAGAAAACAGGGGCCGGCTGCGTCAGCTTGAGCAGGCTATAGGCGACCTCGAACACGTCGTTTACTCCGTCGCCATTGGGCGTAAGCACCTGCCTCGCCGGTACCACATCGTCAAGCAAAGGCGCGTTCTGCGCAGAAAGGCGCACTGTCAGCCCCGAACTCGGGAGCTGCAGGTCCACATCCGCTTCCTGCGCATATTGGAATACCGTATCGGACTCGGCGACTTCCGCCGTCGAACGCCGCTCCGCCGTGCGTACTTCAAAACGAGTGCCATCGACAAAGACCTTAGCGCGAAAAAATACCTGCAAAAAGCTACCATCGGCAATCACCCGCTTCCACAAATTCACCTCGAAACCGCGCCCAGATTCCACCCGCACGGTATGCAACACCAGTTCGTCGTCAACTTTGACGCTGTCGACGCCGGCGACCTCGGCCGAGGTCAGCACTTCGACGAAGCGGTAACCAGTGTCCGAACGACCTTCGAGGCGGCGGGTCTGCATGCTCATCGCAAATTCTGTCTCGGCGCCCGCGTCAACGACATTCGGACTGATCTCGGCGCGCATCTGCCCCGAAGACGGTGGCGAGAAATATTCAAAAACCAGCTGTTCGAGCTTGACGCCGGGTTGCAGGAAACGCACCTGGAACTGCAAATAGCTGTTCGGGCTCGGCGAGCGCACCACGTTGCCGTCAACCGTCTCCCAACCACTCCAGTTGGGATTCGATTTGACCGGCCCCTGTGCGATGCCCGGAAAATCGTCGGCGTATTCCCATACCGCCCGGTTGACCTGCACCTCCTGCGGTCCTTGCGTGATAAAATAAATCAACGGATCCTCGTCAGGGCCGGTACGAGTCTGCAGCACGATCGGTAACTCTTCGATCGGCAAACCGCCCTCGTGGCGGACCCGCCCCCATACCGGCGTGCCGGTCCCAGCCAAAAGCGGCACAGAGCGATAGAAACCAGGCGGCGCGGTGCCGTCGGTATAGAGTTCCAGTTCCGCCAATTCCCAAGGCGCGTCGCCTATGGGTTGGAAACGCACATAGCGAGCCTGGCGTTCACCGCTCACCTGCAGCACCCCCGGCCATTCGACCACCGCACGAATATTGGGTCGGGTGATACCGAAAAATAGATAGCGCCGAAAGGAAACGTCGTTGGTGGTCAACAACCGCATCAGCGTCACCACCGGACGTAGACGGTCGCCCAAACCCAAATCGAAAGTCTGCGGAAAAGAGCCCACGTGTTCGGCGTCGAGCCGCGGCGAGAGTCGTGTGCGTTCGATACTATAGGCCCCGCCGAGATCGATATAGATCGACGTCTGACGATCTAGCCCAAAGTCATCCGGATTAAAGGCCGTCGACAGGTCGCCGTCGCCGATAAACTTCACCGCGGTGACTTCGTCGAGGAACACCGGCGTAAGTATCGCCTCGCCGAAGGGGTTGAAGCTTGGCTGTTGAGCCGAAACCAGAATACTTCCGCCGCGCCCCGCGACATTCGCCATCAAGTTCTCCCCCGGATCCACCCGCCAGGTCCAGACCGAGTCAGGCGACGAAATGACAAAGGCCAGCGAGTCCTGCACATCGATCCAGGAGAGCGCGTCGCGACCCACTTTGAGTTCCAGTTGCGCCGCGGCCGGTGCGGTGCATAACGCAAAAGCCAATAGGCAGAGGCGAATCCGCATCAGAAGGTGACCCTCGGAATGTTGCCCTTCGCTATTTCTTCGATCAACGCGAGACTATCCTCGCTGAGCGGGTTATTGCGCAGATCGACCGAGAGCAGCTTTTCTAGCGTCATAAGCACCGAAATATCCGCCACTTCGTTGCCGCGCAAACGCAGACGCCGCAACTCCGGCAGAGCCGCTAGGGGCAAGAGGTCTACCACGAAATTATTCTCGAAAAACAAGGACCCCAGCAAAGCCTTACCGGCGAGTGGGCCGATATCTACAACCAGGTTCGCATTGAAGTCCAGGTTTTCTAGATTGCGCAGACCTTGCAAGGGCACGATATCCACGACCGAGTTTTGCGCGAACTCCAACCATTCCAACGCGCGCAAGCTCGACAGGGGCGAGAGATCGACGACCCGATTAAATGAGAAGTGCAACATCGTGAGTCGGCGCAAACTGCGCAGTGGCGAAAGATCATCGATCCAGTTGCTTTCCAGATAGAGTTTCTCCAGCCGACCTAGGCCTCGCAACGGCGAGATATCCTGGATCACATTGGATTCGAGGCGCAATTCGATCAGGTTCGTTAGACCGGCCAGCGACGAGACATCCACTATATCGTTGTTGTTAAGATTGAGTTTCTGTAGACTCGTCAGGCTCGCCAAGGGGGTGATATTTTCAAGACTTGCCGTCGTCAGGTCCAATGTATGCAGCTTCTGCAGACTCGCTAGCGGCAAGAGGCTTTGCAACTCGCCTTCGCGGGTCGATCCGTTGAAGCGCAGCACTTCCAGATTAACCAACTGCTCGATGCCGTCCAGCGATTTTACGGAGCTGTTCAGGCTCATGCTGGTGATCCCGCGCAGGTCCAAGACCGTCAAACTTTCGGTCCGCTTGCGCGCCACCGAGCGCACTGAGCGTTCCAACTGCGCGTCCTGAAAAGTGATTGTCGGCTGGAAGAAGGTCACCAGCAATACCCGCTCGCGCAGCGTCTCCACCTGATCCAAATCGAGCGGGTTGCCCGAAAGCTCGACGCTTTGCAAGCGCCTGAGTCGCAATAGCACCGCGATATCGCGAACTTGGTTATCGTCAAGGTTGAGCAGACTCAACAGCGTCAACCGCGCCAGTGGCTGCAAATCCGCGACCTGGTTGCCGTCGAGGTTGAGCGAGTTCAGCAACAATAAGTCCGCCAGCGGCGCGATATCCTCGACCGCGTTATTCGACAGATCGAGCACCTGCAGCCGCCGCAAACCCTCAAGCGGCGCGATATCCCCCACCGCGTTATCCCCCAATAACAGCATTTCCAAGCCGCGCAGTTGTTCGACCCCCTGCACATCCACAATATCATAACCGCCCGCGTCAAGCTTCTGTAAGCCGGCCAACGCCGCCGCCGTCAATGCCCCCTCAGGCTGCGCCAACGCCTGCCGAACTGCCCGCTCAAAACCCGCATCGGCAAAAGTATCGTGGGCAAAGACCACTTCGTCATCTGTGCCGACCGACTGTAGCGGCGGGCGTTCCTCGCCGCAGCCCAAACACCACAGCAATAGCAAGCACAGCAAATATTTCATTGCTCGACCCCTGCGTATACCGTGAGGAACCCCCGCGTCCGAGTGCGCGTTCCTTCGACTTCCTGATGCCGCCGCGTAATGTCAAAGCCCAATACCGTCGTCAGTTTATAACCCTGGTAATCGGATATATTGGTCAACTGGGCGACCGTCGTCGTCTCCCAAAAGCTGTCCTCCCCACCCGGCGGCGTCGGGTCGCGCAATTGGCGAAAATCGTGGTATTCGACCCCGGCTTCGAGATAACTACTGAGCATCACGGGAAAACGCGCAACAACCAACAGAATCTGGCTGAGTTCTTTGCGTTCGGGCTGATTGAGTAATACCGGCGCCTCGCGGCGGAACTCGCTCTTCCACGCCGGGCTCAAACTCAGCTTGCCCAACTGCAAGCGATACTCGGCCTTGTTAATCATGCCGAGAAAAGAACCCTCCTCGCGCTGGCCACGCAATTGTAATTCAATAGGATCGTCGCGCTGGTGGTAGAGCTGCCACTTGAGCATGTTGTTGAACTTGAACCCGGGCCAGCGGTCGAAGTCGAAACCCAGCCATGTCGTATTGAGCAACGTGTTCTGCGCCGGCAAGATATCTGGGGTCGGCACCAATTCGCCCTGCGAGTTGGGCCGTTGCGTCCACTGCACCAGGTGGTCGAAGATATCGTCCTCAACGCTGCGCAGATCCTGGAAGACACGCGCCCGGCCCCAACCGGTAAAATAATGATCCCCCGCCACCATTAGATAATCGGCGTGCGCGCTGCGGCTGTCCGAACGCTGATCCATCCTCTGACGACCCGCCGCGACCCGCAGATCGGGGTGTAAAAAGACGCCGGCGTAAAGATTGTATCCCTTGCGATCGCGCTTGTAAGGATAGTCGGCCTCTTCGTCGTTTTCGAAACGGTCGATCCATCCATTGTGGTTCTGGTCGATGCCATAGAGGAACTCGGGCCGGTCGGTGTAATAGCGCAGAAAGGGTTCTTCGTAATCGGGCACTCGGTTGGGGCTTGAGTTGGTATCGTTTTGGTTGAAGTCGGAGATCAGGTCGTTGTTCTCGTCCCAACCGGGGAAAATCGCGCGGTCCCTTGACGAGCCTTGCCGAGCCCAGTCGGGGAAGCGGTCCTGGTCGTCGTTGTCGTCGACGAACTCGTAAAAACGCAACGGGCTGCCGTAGTCGACAATGCCGTTGCGGTCGACTACTTGGAAACCAGTCTGGTAGTTGGGATCAAAATCAAAAGCTTCGAGCAGCGTGAAATAGGGGTAGTCGGTCTTCGACACGTTCAGCATCCAAGCCTGCGACTCCTCGCTGGCCACATGGTGCTTTTCCAGGTTGGGGTTGGGATACTGTTTGTATTGCTGGTTAATGTCGACTTCGAGATAGGCGTTAAACCCTTCAAGATCGCTCACCTCCACCGTGAAACCAGCGATCTGGTTGGCGGTGGGCAAACCATAATCGAGCGCCAATACGCGCTGATTCGACGAATCCTTGACATTGCCCGGCGCCCTGGCCACCGGCACCGGCACGACCCGTTCCTGAAAATCGGTCTGCCGATCCGAGGCCATCTCAACTAGGTAGTCGTTGGCCACTACCAACTCAACTTGCACCCGCTCTATTTCGCTGGGGTCCGGCCCCGTATAGGAGCGGTCCTGGAAATCATAGCGCAGATGGATCTCCTCGCGACCGTCCGCTGCCAAAAAACCGCGGCGCTGAAAACCGCCTTCAACCAGCGGCCGAAAACCGATCTCCGAGCCGCGTATACGCTTGCCTTCTAGGTCCCAGATCACAATATCCTGCGCGAAGAGTGCACCGCCAGCCTCGCCGTCTTCAGGGCTATCGTCCTTGATCACGACTTCGACGAAGCTGACATTGGTCAGATTCTGTATGCCGGTGAGATTGCCCTTGAGAATATTGCCATTAAAAAGCTCCGTTTGCGTTTGCGCGTGGTGGGCGTTGAGATAGGTGCCGCCGACCTTGACGAAGTCGCCAACCTGCACTTCTAAACGACTACCCACCAAACTCGTATTATTCGTCTTCTCCGAAGTTCCGGTCGAAGAACCCGTCTCATCGACAAGGCCGTTGAGCCTGGACAACAATACCGTCAGCGCGTATTTATCGGCGAGAAAATCCCACTGGATGCCGTTGAAACGCGGCTTGGAAAAAGTCATCGGCGTCAGCGTCGTACGGATCTGGCTGCCGATGGTGATCGCGTAATGATACTGGCCTTTGTGGTCGGAAGTGATGACCAATTGGTTAAACCACCCGGCAAAGCGCCCGTTCTGGGCCAGCGTCGAACCGAAGGGCTGCGGATTCTGTTGCCGCCAGTCGAAGATCAGCCAGCCGCGCGTCAGGTAGTTGCCGTATACATCATATATATAGCTGCCTTCGAGCGAGGTCGAGACATAGCGCTGGTAAAAGTTGCGCGCATAATTAGAGTACTCCCATTGTTTCCACTGGTATTCGGAGTAGAGCTCCTGCGGGATATACCACTTGCGCACCGCCGGGTCCAACGCGTCGAAGAGCACGCCGGGGCCACGCGGCTCAAAAGACACCTTGCCACCGCGTTTGACGGTACCTAACCGGGAGCCATAGTCCTGAGCAGCGAGGGGTCCGGGTTGCAGGAACAGATATAGGTTTAGCAGTAATAGGGTCGTGAGGAATAAAATATTCCGGATTACCCAGCCTCTGCTCTGCTCAAGGCCATGTTGTTTTATTTCGCTCAAAGCATACCTAAATCTCAAATCACTTATTTAATAAGTCACAAAAAAATTACAAGAAATTCTTCACCATCTCCACCAAGCTAGTACGCCACCGCCACCGTACCCGTATGCACCTCCTCAAACGCGTTCGACTCCACCCGCAACACCCAAAAATAACTTCCCGGCAACACCATCTCGCCGCCCTCCAGCCACCCATTCCACAACACCTCGACCGGCCCGATCCCCCGCTCCTCAGCCAATAGCACATGTACCAACTGGCCCGCCAAGTCGAAAAGCTCCAAACGCACCGGCGCCGCCCGCGTCAACTGCAATACGTTGAAGAATAGATCGAAGTCGTCATTCACCCCATCGCCATTCGGCGTAAACACCGACGACTTGACCACAATCTCGCCGACCAGCTTGCCGATCTGCGGCTTGGGTATAGCTACCGATAAGTTCGACAACTCGGCAAAATCTCCGGGACCGAAGTCGGTCGCCTCACCCGGTTCTAAACGCTGCGGTACCGCACCCGAACCACTGTGATAGGCCCGCCCCGAAAATGTCGTGCCGAAGCGGAAAATCGGCAGATCAAAAGTCAATTCAAGCACCGCCTCGTCGTGCCGGACTAGGGGAAAACTGATAGCGAAGCCGTCGTCATGAATAAAGTCGACCGAGAAATCGATCGGCTCCGCGTCGAGCACCACTTCCCGCACAGCCGAGATCGGCACGTTGGTGTCGATCTCGAGACGGTCGAAACCTCGAACCTCGCCCTCAGATCGCAGACGCACCGCGTAGCGGAAAGTCGCCGCATCCTCTGCCTTGGCCAGCCGCGGAAAAACCTCGGCGCGCAGCGAATCGGCGATCGGCGGCTGCAAATAATCGAAGCGCAACTCGTCTACTTGCCGCGCCTCGAAGAGCCCACCTTCAAACTCGAAGCGAAACTGTATATAACGGCGTGGCGTCGGCGCCCGTACCAACTCGTCCGAGTGCACTACGAACCACGGGCTCCAATAAATCGTATCATCGCGTATGCCGCCGCGCTCGCCCGGCAACAGCTCATCGGTATAGCGCTCGCGCGAGACTTCCACAATCTCGAAAAGCCCCTCACCGAGCGAAATCTTCTCCAAATAAACCAGCGGCGTCGGATCACTTCCGGTCCTGACCCTGACTTCCAATTGCGAAAAGTCCGGATGGCCGACGAGATCCTCGACCCAGTCGACAAAACCGATTGTGGCCCGGTCGCCGAGATCAATGGTATTCGATAAATACAGGCTCTCTTGCAGAAAACCAGTACCGTATACCTCGATCTCGTCGATCTCGAAGGGCACGTCGGCCAGCGACTTGATCTTGACGAAGCGCGCGTACTGGACCGGCACCTCCACATCGACCACCGGCTCCTCATTTTGCACATTGCGCTGGATCAATACATCGGGCTGACCGGACGCGAATTCGTTCAGCCACAGCTCGTAACCGCGCAAAAAATCGTTATGATAAGGGGTCGAGGGCATCTCTACTACCGTATTGCGCGGATAGAATAACACTCTTTGCACACCGACTGGTACCATGAAATCGAGAATGACCCAAATACCGCGCGTCGCGACCCGCGGCTCGAAAACCGTCGGCTTGCGCTCGAAGGCCACCTCGTGGTCGCCGTTGACCGTGCCTTCGAGTTGCAATTCATGGCCGCGCCCAGCATTAGGCGCCTTGATCGAACCAAAATCGAGGACCCGCGCAGCGATATTCTCACCTTCGTCAAAACGCAGCGGCCCGATCCACCCCGGCCGACCAGCAAAGTCAATCGTTACCCCCGGCGTATTCGTCAGCTCGACCTGGCCCAATGTCGAGTTGAGTACGATCTCCGGTTTGCCACCGTCACCGCCGGCTTGCCAGGAAGAGGTGCCCCGGTCGCCGAGCACATAGGTCTCGGCCGGTTGCGCATACAACCCCGCAGCCCACAGCAACATCGCAGCCCACAGCCTATATCTCATTGGCCTCATTGGCTCAATCCCGCGTAAAGCGTCATAAAAACCAAACTCGATTCCTGTGCCGGGCGCCCTTCGAAACGTCGCTGTTGGAACTGCACCCCGGTCGTCGTCACCAACTGATACCCCTGGTAGGCCGTGCGGTTGAGCAATTGCGCGACAGCCGTCCAATTAAAAAAATCGGCATCTACCTCTTCCCGCATCCCGTCTAAGAGCCAGAGCTTGCCCACCTCGATGCCCACCTGCAGTTCGGTATTGAAAAGCTGACGGCCATAACGCGGATAATAGCTGACACCCACCGATTCGGCAAAGAGCGGTTGCGTCCACATTAAAAAGAAAATCTCTTCCACGCTGGTAGACGCCGGCAGGCGCGTGCTGAAAGGCCGTTCCTTGCGAAATTCGCTTTTGAAGCGCGGCTCCAATACACCCAACCCCACCGGAATGCTCCACTCCGCTTTATTGATCACACCGAGAAAACCGCTCAATTTGCGCCCTTCCCGCAACGACACCTCATCCTCCGGATCCTGTTGTTGTACGATATCCCATTTGACCCGGTGCAATAACCGCACCTGCGCCCCCAACTGTTGGTCCAAATCAATATACAGCGCGTTTTTCCAGGCGTTTAGCCCCGGCAGAAAATCGACCCGATCGAGCATGCGGCCCGGCCCGCCGATGGGCTGGAACCACTGGCGCAGGTCGTCGGGAATATTGTCGCGGACCCGACCGCCAAAATCGAAAATCCTCAACCGGCTGCCGCCCTTAAAACGATGGCTCCAAGTCCCCAAGCCATACCAGGACTGGGTCTCGCCGTCGCCGACCACCAATCGCATATTCTGGCGCCCGACGCTCAACTCGAGGTCGGGCAATACCTCGACCTTGAGATAGGCGTTGTAACCGCGGTGATCGCGTTTGTAGGGATAGTCCGGCTCAAGGTCGTTTTCGAAACGGTCTATAATGTCATTGTGGTTCATATCGAGGCCGAAGAGGAACTCGGGCCGATCCGAGCGATAGCGCAGGAAGGGCTCTTCGTAATCGGGGAAGATATTCTGGTTCTGGTTATTGTCGTTGATAAAGTCGCCGTTTTCGTCCAAGCCCGGCCAGGCCACCTCGCGCTGACTCGAAAGGATGCTCGCCGATGACACCGTCGCCGACTCGGTAATCCCGCCCCAGCGCACGAAAAACGGCCGTTCCCATTCGGTCAACCCGTTGAGGTCGTCGTCGTCATCGACAAATTCGTAGACCTGGGGTATCTGGCTCTTAAATTTGATCCGGCCCGTACGGTCGGTGAGCCAGTAGCGAGTGCTGTAGTCGTCCTCGATTAAAAAACCCTCGCCGAAAAACATCCAGGGACCGAAGCGATAGGAACCATTGAGATAACCGGCGTGCGCGTTTTCGGCGATCTCGTGGTGCACTGAAATGTTGGGGTTGGGATAGCGCGAATAGCGACGATTAAGCACCCATTCGCCCCTTAGCGAAAGCCCTTTCCAAGCGCTCAAATTCCAATCAACGCCGTACAGTTCGCTGGCCGTCGGCAAACCATAATCGAGTCGTAGAACCTGCGTATTGCTATTGTCCTGCACATTGCCCGCGGCCCGCGCGAACGGCAAAAAAACAACCTCGGCATTACGCCGTTGGCCGTCGGTCTGCAAGTCCGTCGCGATTTCAACCCTGTAATCATTGGCCAGCGACAGCTCGACCTGCACGCTCTGCAAATCTTCCGTCTGCACATTCTCAAAGTCGAGGCTGCCTAGGTCAAATTCCAACAGGATACTTTCTTCGTCACGGGCAAATAGCCGCCCGCCTTGCAATACTCCCCCCTCGCGCAAGGGTAAAAAGTCGATGTCGCGCCCCCGCAATTGGCGGCCACTGGTATCCGTCATCACGATATCGAAACCCGCCAGCGCCGCCCCCACCCCACCACGGCCCGGCGAATCGTCCCTGATCCGGACCCACAACTTGTCCAATGGCTGGTTCTCCAACGAAGTCAAAATGCCGCGCAGCGGGTTACCTTCGCCGAACTCGACTTGGGTTAGCACATTGTGCGCGTTGACATAGGTCAGCCCGAAGCTTGCTCCCGGCCCCGCCTGAAATTCGAGGTGGCTACCCATGACCGTTGTCGAATTGGTTTGCGCCTCGGCGTCGGGGTTACTCGGTCGCGACAAGAGCAGACTCGCCTGATACTGCTCGGCCGCGTAATCCAGGCGCACGCCATTGAAGCGCGGTTTATTGAAGGTCAACGGGGTAAAACGGGTGAAGATCTCGTCGCCGATCATCAGCCGGTACGAGGCCCCGCCGCGCTGGTCCGAAGCGATGACCAGACGGTTAAAAAAATCGCGGTAGGCCGGACGCTGATTCGCCATCAGGTCCATCGAAGAAAGACCGCCGCCGCGCTTGTCGATGAAGCTGCCCCTGGAGCCGACCTGCTCCTGGCTCCAGTTGTAAACCAACCAGCCCCGGCCCAAAGACTTGCCAAAGTTGTCAAAGCTCTCGTCGCCTTCGAGGATCAGACTGATATAACGCCGATAGGAGTCGCGGGCGAAATTGCTGCCGCGCGCGTACCAGGGCGACATATAGGTCTCAGGCTGATAGCGCGGCTCGTACCATTTGTGTATCGCCGGCGAGACATAGGACATCTCGAAGCTCTCGGTATGCGCACCGCGCTGCGCGACGCCCCAGTGCAACGGATCAGATACTTGCGCGCCGGCCAGAGCCACCCACAACAGGCATAAACTTATGATCGTCGTATGGCGTATCAATAGACCACGTGCACCAGTCTGGAAGCGTAGACTCCAGCCACATCACTATCGGCAGCGAAACCAACGCGCGCCATGTAAATGCCCGGCGGCACAATCTCGCCGACCTCGTCGCGCCCGTCCCATGCGACTCGACGCTCGCCACTAGGGTGCGCGGCATCGATCGACAAATCGCGCAACCGCCGCCCCGCCAGATCGTAAATTTCCACCCGTAGTTGCTTCTCGCCTTCAAGGTGAAAGATCGACAAGGTTATCTCCGTAATATCATTGATGCCATCGCCATTGGGTGTAAACGCGCGCGGCACCACCTGCACATTTTCCAATAGCCGTGTCCGCTCCAAGTCCGACACTACTACCAGCGACTGACTCGACACCAGAGTGCTGGCATCGCCACCGCTGACCACCTGCACCCGCCCCGGCCTACTCGCCCGTTCCAACTCGGCGGTAAAGGTCGTGCTCTGCAAAAATACCTTGGTGCGGAATTTGATCTCGTAGATCGGATTCCCACGCAGCACCGGCGCGGGAAAAAACAGTTCGATCTCGCCCTCCGCCCCCGGTTCCAATAGTAATTCACCCGGCCACAAATCCTGACCAGAACCAATGCGCAACGCCGCATCCCCGCCCGATCGCACCGAGAGCAACTCGATCGCCGCTGCCGAAGAAGAGCGCAGGCGCAAACGGTCGAAGCCCGGATTGCCCGCCGCGAATTCGGGCTGCAAATAAAGCGTAAAGTCCTGCTCAACCCCCGGTTCGATCTGCCATACCGGCCAAATCTCGCCGACCACCTTGTCGACCAAAGGCGGCTCGAAACGCAAGCGTAGATCGCGGATCTTGGCCGCCCTGAGCGGTTCGCGCGACAAAAGCCGCACCTGTACTTGCGCAAAAGCGCGTGGACTCGGCGATTTGAAGGCGAGGCCCGAGGCCTCGTAGACCTCACTCCAACTGCTCCAATGCGGGCCAGCAACTTTTTCGATCACGACAGCCGGACGCCTATTTTCCGGCAGCAGGTCCCACAGGCTCTTGGCGATCTCACGACCGGTCACCGCAAAATAATGCGGTATCTCGATAATCTCTTCGCCGCTGCGGGTGCGAACCTCGACCTGGGTGCCTGGCGGCTCTTCCCCCTCCCACTCCACCACGGAAAACAACCGCGGTCTATCCAGCGGGATAAAGGGCGAGGTCATTTCCACCTCGGAGACAAAACCCTCGCCATAGGCCTGGATCTCGCTGATAAAACCGTCGACCGATTCGTTGGGATTAAATTCGAGGTGGCGCATTTCGATAAAGCGCACTTCCTGCAGTGGAAAGGTCTCTTCGAGGTGCTGGTGGCCGCTGAGGTTGCGTTTTTCGTCGAAACTGTTCCAGATCCGTTCCCCATTAGGACTCAACGCCCCATTCGAAACCCGCAACTGATAAGCCAGCGGCGGCATCTCATTGGCCGGCGCGAGCAGTTTGATGCGGTCGAGCCAGTATTTGGCGCCCAAGTCGATCTTCAGCTGCCGCTCGTCGGCCACCGGATCGTAGATCGGCACGTCAAAGCTCGAAGAATAGAGTCCGTCGGAAAAAATCTTGCGGAAGAGAAATTCAAAACCGCCTTCGTCGGCGCCGCGTTCGACCTCGCTCTGGGTCAGCTTCACCACATTCTGGCCGAGAGCAAAAACCTCGACCTCGGCCAAGCGGGGACGCTCGTGACGATAATAGCGCACCGGTCCGTGCTCGTCCTCCGGCAAGTCGAAATAATCACGCTCGGAAATAAGGATCTCGCGCCCGCCCACCGTCAGACGGAAATAATCGACGGCGCCCCGGTCGTCTTCGGCCAAGATCTCATAGGTCTCGGCGTTCACTTCCTGCGCTCTGGGCCCGTCGGTATCGAGCACGTCGAGCCGCAAAAACTGAATAATCTCACCTTCGATGCCGTCGGTGACCTGGCGGTTGGGTTTGATGTCGAAAATATATTCGCGTTGGTTTTTATTGGGTTTGGTCTCCAAACCAATGCGAAAGAAGCGCCGGCGCTGATCGCGCCCCTGCCCGAAACGCAGCCCATCCGAGGCCATCAAACGAAACTTCAAAAAGGGATCGCCCTGTCCCTCATCGACAAAGCGCAGCACTACTCTGCGGGCGATTACCGCCCGCCCCAAATCAATCTCCAGAAACCACTGGTCCACCGGCGAGCTACGCAAAGGCTCCCAATAGGTGCTGGGATTGCGATCCAAAATAGCCGCCGCCTGGTCCCGGCTGGTGCCCACCTCACTAATACCGCCCTGCAGAGTGTCTTGCGACACGAAGGGGTTTACGTAGATAAAGTCGACCGCGTTTTGCGCCACCTCGATATCGCTGCGCAGAAAACGCGGTTCGACGGTGCCGTCTTCGCGTACGATCTGCACCCCGGTGGGCGCATCCCAGGCCTGCCAGTGCACCGGTTCGTTGATGCGCACTTGGTTAAAAAGTAGGCGGTAGCCTGCGCTTTCCTGGGCGAAAAGCGGATGGGCCAGAAAGAACAGTAGAATAGGCAGCATTATGCGCACTGGACTAGCAAAATTTTTACCGAGAAATGGGGTATGCAATTGAGTTCGTGTACGCACTGTGAGTTCCGAAATTTTCAGCTAAAAGTGGCCCATGACACGAGCGCAAATCTCGTACTAACCCGTCACAAGATATCACCGGAAGGTAGCGGCTACTTGATAAAGACGTATCAATTAGGTAGTCAGCTATATAAACGACGATCGCTAGCGTAGGGACAAGGGTGGATGGTGTCGATTCACATTGAATAATTTACAATACATGCTGCCGCAAAGCGCATAATAAGATACTCGGACATCCGTCATCTGGTCGTTTCTTCCCGCAAGATATCGAGATAGCGCTCACCATAACCCTCGTATTCTAGTCCCTCGCTATACGCTCCGTCGCGACCGTCGAGGCTCGTCGGTACCGCCTCGACCACCGGTTCGATCTGGGTGTCCTCGTGCCACTCGTTCCACGAAGTAACCAGCAGCATATGTCCGGTAGCCGGTTCCGTGTAGGACGCCGCCTGCTGCAACATAGCGCGAAAGAGGCTGCCGGGTTCACTCGTCTTAGTCAGCTTGCGAGACACCGCCGGGTGCCCATCGCGCACACCTTTGTCGTTGAAACCCGGTGTGGCGGCGGGAACAAAGGCCGCACCCGCTGCATTCGCCAACTTCTGCCATTTGCTCTGCGCCGCATAATAAGCATCAACTTTCTGCTGCCCGGCGTAGCCCTGTGCGCCCATACTGCCATATACATCGTAATTCGTCACGCCGTCAAGCAGTCCGAGGGCGGACGAATTTGTCGGTTGTCCGAATACCTGATCGCCGACGATATAAATGTCGTGGCCCGCATCCGTTGCCGCATCGCGCATTCGCACGACCACCTCGTCGAGCACACCATTGCGCGACAGCACGCGCGTTAGATAAACAAATAACACGGGGCGACCGTCGATGCGCAGATAGTTTGCATGATCGAAATAATTGGCCGCCATATGGGCGATATCCGCGGAGACATTGGACATATCCTCGAACTCGGGAATACGCCCGGAGGTCTCGTAGAATAACGCCACTTGCATATCCCCCAGTTCCTCATGCGGCAAAATACGCTGCAATAACGTAGTATCCTCGCGGCGACCCGGCCCCCACCAACTAGCGACCCACAGCGACACATTGGCGGCGCGACTCCACTGCAAATGCTGGGCGATGACCTCTGGGGCGCGGTCGTCATACTCGCCAAGGCTGGGTGGCTGCGGCGGTTGCAAATGCTCGCGCATATAGCGACCACCATGAAAATCACCCGCATACCACGGGTAATAATAAACGCCAACCGTATAGGCCGAGTCCAAAGCTGGGTCTTCGGAATCGGTCATCTCCTGCCCTTTTGTAGAATTTGTCGTCCCTTGCCCTGTGCAGGCACTCGCCAAGGCAAGAAAAAAGCTACAGGCGCAAACGAGCAACAAAGCCCGGTGAAATGGGTTATATATTGTATACTGAGACATTTTTACAAGCTTTGCCGAGTTGTTCAATTTAGTCCTTTATGGCGCTGTAGTAGCACTCTTTTTTACGTCGAGACCAGTCTGGCTCAAGATGCAACACCTCATTTACTCTCTCAATAAAACTCGCTTTCAAATGCCGCCAATGCGGCGCGGACCCCGATCCATGGCTATCACAGAAGTGTCAAAACTGCGTTTGATAAGATCGGCACGGATATTGGCGAAGGCCGAATTCTCCCACTGATTGTCAAATTCGTCGGGATCCTCCTGCAAATCGTAGAGTTCGCCGTAGTCGCGACCGTGGTAGACGACGAGTTTGTAGCGCCGATCGCGGTACATCGTGGCGAGCGTGCCATCGCGGGCCTTTAGTGCATCGTAATACTCGCAGCGCACGAAGTCCCGGTGGTGATCCGGTGCAGCCTTGCCGGTGAGAATCGGCACCAGTGATTTTCCGGTCATATTCTCGGGGATCTCCTGCCCGCTCAGCTCTAATAGCGTCGGCGCCTTGTCGCTCAGCTCCACCAATGCATCCGAGCGTTGCCCCGCCTCGATGTGGCCGGGCCAGGAGAAAATAAGCGGCACCCGTACGAGCCCCTCGTAAAAACGGCAGCCCTTTTGTATCAGACCGTGATCGCCCAGTGTTTCCCCGTGGTCGGAGGTAAAGACGACGATCGTATTGTCGCGCTGGCCGCTGTCATCCAGAGCCTGCAAAATTCGCCCCAACTGATCGTCGACCAGCTTGATCATCGCGTAGTAGACCGATTTCAACAGACGGGCGTCACTCGGCTTCCAGGGAGCGTCTTTCTCTGCAGAGTAATAGTCATTCTTCCAGCCCAATTCCTGCGGATAACACCCCTTCGACTGAAAATCGGCAAAGGACAGCCGCTCCTGTTCGGCCAGGTCGGACTCGCGGAACAACGGTCCGGGCATATCGGCCGGGTCAAATAAATCGCGATACTCGCGCGGCGCGTTGAACGGCGGATGCGGATCGTAGATATTGACGCTAGCTAACCACGGAGTATCGCGCTTTTGGGCCATAAACTCGATGGTCTTGTCGGCACACCACGTCGTCTGGTGGTATTCCGTGGGTACGCCGTCGGGATCCGGCACCAGGTCACCGAGGACCTTGCCCTTTTCACGCACCCAGTCGGCATAGCCGTGGCCCACGGGCCAGTCGTCGCGCGGCGCGTGGCTGTACTCCCAATAGCGATAGCCGTCGTCGGCGCGCGGTTCGACATTGCCACCCGAGGCCGATGCCAAGTGCAGCTTGCCAATCAAACCGCAATCGTAACCCGCGTCGGCGAATGTACGCGTCACCAGCTTTGGCCGATCCGGAAAGTATTCGAGACCGTTGCCGTTAACGTGCACGGCGCTGGCATACATACCGGTGAGGAAACTAGCGCGGCTCGGCGTGCAGATCGGGCTCTGGCAATAGGCGTGCGTGAAGGTCGTGCCCGAAGCGACCAAGCTGTCGATATTCGGTGTCGACACGTGTTCGTTTCCCAAAGCGGCGATCGTGTCGTAGCGCTGCTGGTCGGTGCAAATCCAAAGAATATTCGGCGTCATATATAGGGCCTCGTTATCATCGATAAAATAAATTGCGTTGGGTCCAATAGGGAAGGAATGTTCTCCGTTCGACCTATGGATAAACCTTCAATGCCTCGTCGTTGAAGTCAATGATCTTATAAGGCGAAGATAGAGCTTTTATCATTTTATCTTTTTCGGTTCCGACACTCCGCAACAAGGCGCGTTTGTCTTTCTTAGTACGTAGTTTGCGGTTGCGGCCAACTATACTGCGGCACCCATGGCAACTCATAGCCAAGTCGGTGCGCCGCGCGCTGCCACCAACGCGGATCGGCCAGTGCTGCGCGGGCGATAAATACGCCGTCGGCCTGTCCTGTGCGCAGGATATGATCGGCTTGCAAGGCGTCTGTTATCGCTCCAACCGTTCCTACTGGCATATCGGCCTCTGCTCTTATACGGGCGGCAAAGGAAGTCTGATACCCAGGGCCAGACGAAATATTAAGATTGGGCACATTGCCGCCCGCTGAGACGTCGATAAGATCCACACCGCGTTCTTTGGCCAGTCTGGCAAAGTGTATGGAGCGCTGCAAATCGCCTTCGATATCGTCCCAGTCGGTGGCTGAGATGCGCACGATGAGCGGCATGGTATCGGGTATTTTGGCGCGAATAGCATCGATAATCGCCAGCGGCAGTTTTAAACGGTTGTCGTCCGTACCCCCCCATTCGTCCGTGCGCTGATTGACCAACGGACTGCGAAACGAGTCGACTAGATAACCGTGCGCGCCATGCAGCTCTATCAGGTCGAATCCTGCAGCGACGGCACGCTTTGCAGCCTCTGCAAAGTCTTCGATGACAGCGTGAATTTGTTCGACGGTCATCGCGAGAGGTGCTGAATAGTGCCCGAAGGCCGCATCCGTAGGGGCCAACGTCTGCCAACCACCCTCCGATGTTGGTACCGTGCCGTCCGGTCCCGTGGTCGGTGGGTACGTGGCGCCCTTACGGCCGGCGTGGCCAATCTGAATGCCGATTTTGGCATCGTGGCTATGCGCGTGCACAAAGTGCGTGATCCGCTGCCAAGCGGCTACTTGCGCGTCGTTCCACAAGCCCGTATCCCGAGGCGAAATGCGCCCCTCCGGATTCACCGCTGTCGATTCGGCTATGATGAGCGCCGCGCCGCCCGTCGCGAAAGACCCTAGATGGACTAAGTGCCAATCGTTGGGAACGCCCGGCGCGTGTACCGGGTCGCAAGAATACTGGCACATCGGCGAAACCCAGCCACGATGAGGCAAGTTTACCGAGCGCAAAGTCAGTGGCTCGAATAGAGTCGAAGTCTTCATTCATATCCTTTGGGGAAAAGTAGCATTTACACTTTCCGAAAAACTCTAAAAACACGTACAAAAAAGCCGAATCGGCAACGACACGGCTAGCCCATTCGGCTCAAGGTTGAGATTAGTCAGGCCCTACAGTGAACACCATCAACATGTATTGGATGTTTCACCGCGCAAACTTTTGCATCCGCCCTTCCCCACACGCGGCCACTACATCAGCCCCTGGTAACGCGAATATTCTCTAGTGCCGCATCCGGAAACGACCCCTTCTCCACCGCCTCGATCAGCGCTTCGGTATTGCCAACGCCGTTGATCCCCCAGCACCTCGTCTTGCCCGCATTGATCGCCTTCTGCAAACTCTGCGCTGGCGCGCTCCACCATCCTCGACAGCGAGCCGCCCGCGTTCCGGCTGGCGCTCATTCAGCACCGCATGGTACAAATAGATCACGTCGACATGATCGCGGCCCAGCCATTTTAAACCCTCGTCTATCTGCGTAGTAATCACCTGCTCAATAGAATCGAGATTCTCCGGCCCCGGACTGACCTTGGTAGCGACCACCACATCGCCAAAGGCCGTGCCAGCGCCTACCGCGATCCTCTCATCAATGCAGCAATAACATCGGCCGCTGCAGCGTACTGTGCTCTGTAGCCAACTCATATATATAGGTGCCCGCACTAGCCGGTTGATTGGCATGGTCCGTGCCGTCCCAAATCACCTCTTGCGCACCCGCCGCCTGAGACGCGTCGACCAGGGTCTTGATATGCTGCCCTAAACTATTGTACACCTTGAGCCGCACACTCGTCGGTGCCGCCAGCGCATAACGGATCGTCGTCGAGGGGTTAAAGGGGTTGGGGTAGTTTTGCTCTAAATTGAACCGGTCGGGCTGGTCTTGTGATTCTCTAATATTTGTAGCCGCGAGTTGCACAGTAATCGTCTCGCTATCAGGCATCAAAACAAAGCTCGCCGTAAAAATCTCGCCGCCGCTGCGGACCTTGACCTCATAATCGCCGTAGAACCCCCGCTCGCTAAATTGCCCGCTGGCATCGGTCTGGCCCCTTACGCTCGTCCACCATTCCTTAAAAACTAGATCCTTGTAAATCTGCGCATGCGGCCTCGGCGTCCAATCAGCCGCATAGAGGGCGGCCGCCGGCCGCCAATGCGCTTTCTCCCAAAATCCCCAAAATTGCAGACCGGTGACGGCGGGATGGCTAAAGATCGCCGTCATAAAATCGCGTGTATAGTCGTTGAGTAATTCCTGGTCGGCGCTATTGATATCAAATTCGGTGATCTTAATATCGAGACCTAAACGTGCAAAGCGATCGAGCACGCTGAGCACCTTAGACGGAGCCGTCACGCTCTCGCCAAAATGACCCTGCATGCCGACCCCCGTAATCGGTGCGCCCTGGTCCAGTAAATACTGAATCGTCTTTTCATAGTGGTTTTGGTGCGCGATATCCTGGCCGCCATTGCTGAGAATGCTAAAGTCATTAATAAAAAGCGGTGCCGTCGGCAGGTTGCGGCGAGCCGCGGCAAACCAATCGACCATTACCTCGTCGCCGCTCAGATCCATCACATCGTGGTTGTGGTAAGGCTCATTGATTACATCCCACTCCTGCACCAGATCGCGCGTCTGTTGGGTTATCTCGTCGATATGCTCGATAATCAGCGGTGGAATAAGTGTCGCCGCGTCGGAATTACCCTCTAACCTCTTGAGGCTTTGTGGCAGATTGGACCAACCGGGCCAGACGAGTACGTGGCCGCGCCGATGCAAACCATTGGCCTTCAGCCACTCGAAGCCGGCCAGCGCCTTTTCGCGACTGAAGTCGTTGCCCCAATCGCCGTCCCAGGGCGGCCACTTCAACGCGTTTTCGTTTGAAGCAGCGTTAAAGAGCTCCTTGACCTTCTCGCGATATATCACATCCTCGGCCGCAGCGCTGCTCAAGCGCCGAATCTGCAACGCGGAGCCAAAGAGAAAGGCGTGGCGCCACATCTCGACCTCGACTTCCGCGTCGGCCAAAGGCTGTCCACTCGGGTCGAGTATGGCCAAGGTGAAATCGCCCTGACGGTGTTGTCGAATGCGCTCTGCCGCCGCGCTACGCCATGTGGCATCAGGCTCGCGACCGGCATAGGTCGGTTTTATTGCCGGCAAATCGTCCACCTGCAATTGCTTCCCGTAATGCAGCACTTCAAAACCGGCGACCTCAATGGTCTGGCGACGACTGCCAACGCCAAAATTGATCATGGCCTGCCCCGTGGCGTAGTCGTCGAGAAATTCAAAGGGAAAGAAGAACTCGCGCCATTCGGCCCCGACGCTGACGCCGCGATGCAGCGACTTATCCCAATTCGGCGCGCCCTTCTGCGCGTACAGCGTAAAAAAAACCTCGCCCGTCTCATCACTCGATTCCGTCCCGCGGGCCCAGAAATGGATCAGCGCGACATCGCCCCTCGCCACGGGTGCTATCGTGGTATTACCGATTTCGACGCTCCAGGCATCCCCGGCCTCGTGCAAAACCTCGACGCGCAGCGCCCGACTGAAATCCTCGTGCTCGATGTCGACGATCCGGCTGCGGGCGTCGCTGCCGGAAATCGGCCGGCGGGCGGTAGCGAGAAAATCGCCCGGCGTCAGCGGCGTACCGCCGGCGGGGATTTGCGCTTGTGCGGTATGGAAAGTGCTTAAAATAAAAAGGACAGGAGCGATGTATCTTATCACAGTGCGATTACTCGGTCGATAGAGAAAACGGCAAATGCTCCGGCCCGCACGTATTCTCCCCTGGCTGATCCGCCATCGCAAAGCGCATGGTACAACCACCCGCTAAAACTTCGTGCGCGATATCGGCCGCAGGATGCACGGCACCATCGACCTCGACCCCTTGCACATACACATTTTGCGCGGCATTGTCCGGTGCTTCGATGACAAGCTCTTTGCCATTGTGCAGATGCACCGTGGCCTTTTTAAACAATGGGCTACCCAATACATAAGACGGGTGCCCCGGACAGAATGGATAAAAACCCAATGCCGAAAAAATATACCACGAGGCCATTTCACCATTGTCCTCGTCGCCACTGAAACCCTGGGGTGAATAGAGTTCGTCGAGCACGCGCCGCACGCAATATTGTGTACGGTGCGCCGCCCCGGCAAACGCATATAAATAAAGCACGTGGTGCACGGGCTGGTTTGAATGCGCGTACTGGCCGAAGTCGACGGCGCCCATTTCGGTCATTTCGTGTATCTCGAAATTATATGAACCCACTTCAAAGCGCGGCGGCAAC
>Ga0233433_10000346_pt1 | contig 51220 bp, 53 predicted proteins | sample SI_122_August201_5_FD_179868 | JGI IMG/M metagenome (GOLD analysis project Ga0233433, IMG submission 179868) | Seawater microbial communities from Saanich Inlet, British Columbia, Canada - SI_122_August2016_100_MG | ecosystem: Environmental > Aquatic > Marine > Inlet | place: Canada: British...
CGAACTTGAAGGAAATCAAGGGGGGCAGACTGTGAGTGCCAACCGTACAGTGACCATCAAAAAAGAAATGGTCGGGGTGGAGAGATTCGAACTCCCGACATCCTGCTCCCAAAGCAGGCGCGCTACCAGGCTGCGCTACACCCCGACTGCGAGGTTTCTAGGGTTTTGCATGATTTAAGGCAAGCAGGAAAATGGACACTGTGTCGCTTTTCCCGATTTTGCCCGTTATGGGTCGCCTTGAACCGTGATCTGATCGCGAATTTGAATGCCCAGTGCCTGTGCCGTGCCGCCCGGAACCTCCAACACCATGGTGACCTGAAAATCCGATGATATGGGGGTGAGCGACAGGGGAACCGTATTCTGAGCGATCTTCACCACGTAGCCATCCTGATCAATAAACAGCATATCCAACGGGATCAGCGTATTCTTCATCCACATGGCCATGAGATTGGGGGTCTTATAGACAAACAACATGCCTTCACGGGCGCCGAGGTCTTTTCGGAACATCAACCCGGTGCTTCTGTCTTCAGGCGTTGTGGCGACTTCGGCCCGAAAAATGTAACGTCCACTGGCGGTTTTGATTTCAAGCTGAGATACAGGCAGCCCCGCCGCCAGGACTTGCGCGCCAAAAAACATCACAACGGCAAAAACCTGCCAGAATTTCCATGTTATTTTCATATGTCAACTATGCCCACACAGCCGCCTGATGCAACAATAGCCTTGTATAAACGGGTCAAATTCCGCATATATTACGCCTAACACCAGGGGGAGCCGCCCGTTAGAACACCGGTGGCTGAGAGGTTTCTCGAGAAACGACCCCATGAACCTGATCCGGTTAGTACCGGCGTAGGAATGCGTGGCACATGGCGACCAATACTAGCCCCGACTCGAACACCATTTCAACGCCATCAGGACTCTGTCTGGATGGCCTGACGGTGACCATTGGTGGTCCCCCCCTGTTCCACAACCTCAGCCATCAATTTACGGGCGGTCAGTGGACTTGCCTTTTGGGGCGCAGTGGCGTGGGTAAAAGCATGCTGTTACGGGCCATGATGGGCCTGTTGGATGGCCCAGTGAATGACCATGGCGCCCAGAATGTATCGGTAGAGGGCACTATCCTGACCGACACCGGGGCAACGCTCGACCACAACGTGGCCTATATGGCGCAACAGGATTTGCTGATGCCGTGGCTCAGTGTGCGGGAAAATGTCCTGTTGGGTAGCCGCCTGCGCCAAGACCATCACCCCGATACCGATCGCGCCGATGAATTGTTGGCAAAAACCGGCTTGCTGTCACGGTCGGGTGACCTGCCGGCGCAACTTTCAGGCGGTATGCGTCAACGTGTGGCCCTGGCCAGAACCCTGTTTGAAGACAAACCGTTCGTTCTGATGGATGAGCCCTTTTCAGCTCTGGACGCCATTACCCGCCTGCATGCCCAGGACCTGGCCGCAGAATTGCTGGTGGGGCGGACGGTTGTCATGGTTACCCATGATCCATTGGAAGCCATCAGGCTGGCCCATAACATTCATATCGTGTCCGGTGCCCCGGCTACACTGGGTGAGGCTATTGTGCCGGGCGGAACAGCGCCCCGCGCCGTGGACAACGATGCCGTTCTGCGCTTGCAGGGCGAACTTCTTAATGCATTGGGCGGTAACGCTCATGGAATAGATACGGGAGGCTTGTGAGCATGAATAGCCTCATCCGCGCCATCATTATCGCTTGTGGACTGGTGTCGGTGTGGCAGGTGATCGTCTGGATCACGCAAGCACCACCCTATATTTTACCGGGCCCTGCGACCGTAGCACAGGTGTTGGTGGACCGCATGTCCATGATCGCCCCCCACGCCGGTGTGACTGCGCTTGAGATCATTCTGGGAGCGGTGTTGGGGATCGCCGTGGGCCTGAGCACGGCCCTGACCATGGCGTACTTTAGACCGGTTCAGCGATGGTTGTTGCCGGTTCTGGTCGCCAGTCAGGCGGTGCCGGTGTTTGCCCTGGCCCCGTTGCTAACGCTCTGGCTTGGATACGGCATGTCGTCCAAGGTCTTTATGGCTGCCCTGATTATCTATTTCCCGGTCACCGCCACGTTCCTCGACGGTTTGCGCCGCACCGAACCGGGCTGGGTGGACTTGGCCCGTACCATGGGTGCCACGCCGTGGGCTGTCCTTCGCCATATACGCCTGCCCGCCGCCCTGCCCGCCGCCGCATCTGGTATCCGGGTCGCCATTGCTGTCGCCCCCATTGGCGCCATTGTGGGTGAATGGGTGGGATCCAGTCAGGGGCTTGGGTACCTCATGCTTCATGCCAATGCCCGCATGCAGATCGATGTGATGTTTGCGGCCCTGTTGGTGCTTACCGCCATGGGGCTGGCACTCTATTTCATCATGGATTTTCTGCTGCGCCGTATCGTGGCGTGGCAACCAGACACCCAAGCTAATGTATCACATTAAAGGATTCTATATCATGGGCTTACGAAACGCCTTCTACACTACAACATTAAGTATTTTGGTAATTGTATTGGCCGCCTTCTTAGGGGCGGCTCAGGCCCACGCTCAAACACAAATAAGTGATAAGTTGACGGTCTTGCTGGACTGGTTCGTGAATCCCGATCACGCGCCGCTGATCATTGCCTTGGAGAACGGATACTTTGCGGATGCCGGATTGGATGTGGAACTAATCGCCCCGGCTGATCCCAATGACCCGCCCAAGCTAGTGGCCGCCGGTAAATTCCCGCTGGCGGTATCCTATCAGCCGCAGTTGCAGGTACAGGTGATCCAGGGACTGCCCCTGACACGAATCGCCACACTGGTGGCCACACCGCTCAATTCACTGGTGGTATTGGAAGATGGCCCCATCAAGAGCATTGCTGATCTAAAGGGCAAAAAAGTGGGCTACTCCATTGGTGGCTTTGAAGACGCCGTGTTAAGCGCCATGCTTGAGCGCCACGGGCTGGTTTTAAGTGATGTTGAGTTGATCAATGTGAACTTCTCGCTATCGCCATCCATTATATCAGGACAGGTTGACGCCGTTATTGGCGCATTCCGCAATTTCGAGCTCAACCAGATGGATATCGTGGGTAAGCCGGGCCGGGCTTTCTATCCGGAAGAAGAAGGTGTTCCGGGCTATGACGAATTGATTATCGTTGCCAATTCGGCCCATTTGGATGATCCCCGGCTGGTGCCCTTCGTCCACGCCCTGGAACAAGCGGTGCAATATATGGTCAATCACCCCAAGGAAGGCTGGGATACGTTTACCCAAGCCTATCCCGATCTGGATGATGAGCTGAACAAGCGGGCCTGGCGCGACACCCTGCCCCGTTTTGCCCTGCGTCCAGGCGCGCTGGACCATAACCGATACGAAACATTTTCCACATTCCTGAAAAATCGGGGGTTGATCGACCGTGAGGTTCCCGTCAACACTTACGCCACAGAATTGAGATAAAGGGAACAATGATGAGTACCAATCTTTTTGATCTGAGCGGTAAGGGTGTTGCGGTTACCGGGGCTGGACGCGGTTTGGGTGCGGCTATGGCCAAAGGGCTGGCCGCGGCGGGCGCATCCGTCATGTGTGCGGCTCGCACTTTGTCCGAGGTCGAGGATACGGCTCACGCCATCCTTGATGCCGGCGGAGACGCCCGGGCCATGCAGGTTGATGCCACGGAACGGGCCGCTTGCTCGCAGCTTGTGACGGAAACAGTGTCGGCGTTCGGGCATCTGGACGCCATGGTGGTCAATCATGGGGTGGGCGGCGTGTTGACCGCCGAGGACATCGATGAAGATCACTGGCATCGCATCGTCAATATTAACCTGACGGGCTGTTTCAATTGCGCCCAGGCGGCTGGGCAACAGATGATCAAACAGGGCCACGGCGGGTCCATCATCATGACCTCATCCAACGCCAGTTTGGTGGGATTTAAAGGGTTAACCGCTTATGGCGCCAGCAAGGCCGGTGTGGATCAATTGGCGCGACAATTGGCCGTAGACTGGGGTGAGCATAATATTCGCGTCAACACCATCAACCCTGGTGAGATGACCCATAAAATGCAACACCGTCAATCGGGCAAGAAATCGGTAGCCCATACGGACACCTCTGCGGACGACTCTCAGTTCGATCTGACCCCGCTCGGTCGTGAAGGTGACCCGAGCGAACTTGTCGGGCCGGTCATTTTCCTGGCGTCCAACGCCTCGTCCTTCATCACCGGTCATTCCATCCCGGTGGACGGCGGTTTCACGATCTTTTAAACACAAAAAAAGAGGGCCGAAGCCCCCTTTTCATGTCAATTGTCTTGGCGTTTATTGAAGGCCGTTGACCCAGATATGTGTATAAATGCTGGCCGCATACCCCAGGGCGATCGCCGGAGCCCATTTCAGGTGGCTGCCGAAGGTGTACATACCGCGTGCCTGCCCCATCAGGGCCACACCGGCGGCTGAGCCAATGGATAGCATACTACCACCCACACCGGCCGTCAGCGTGACCAGCAACCATTGCCCATCGGACATGTCCGGCTGCATGGTCAACACCGCGAACATGACCGGGATGTTATCCACGATAGCGGACAGGAAGCCGACCAGCACGTTGGCCGTGGTTGGCCCCATATCTAGGTACATAATTTCTGAAACCAGTGCCAGATAGCCCATGAATCCCAGGCCACCAACACTCAGCACCACGCCGTAGAAAAACAACAACGTATCCCACTCGGCGCGGGCCACTTTGGCGAATACGTCAAATACCGCCACATCGCCAACCTGCCCGGTATCGGTGCGTTCGTGCAGGCGGTGAGCTTTCTTTTTAAGATAAAAGCCCATAATTTTCAGGTAACCAAGCCCCGTCATCATGCCCAACATGGGAGGCAAGTGCAGGAACTGGTGGAAGCTGACAGCCGTCGCAATCGTCAGGCCAAACAACAGCATGATCATTTTGGCGCCGTCTTTCATGTCAACCACCTCATCATTGGGGGCTGGATGCTCGTTGGGCACAAAGAAATGCATGATGGCGGCCGGCACAAGGAAGTTCACCACAGACGGGACAAACAGGGCAAAGAATTCGAAGAACCCAAGAATGCCTTTCTGCCACACCATCAGCGTTGTGATATCGCCAAACGGGCTGAACGCACCGCCGGCATTGGCCGCAACAACGATATTAATACAGGCGATGGCTACAAATGGCTTGTTGGTGCCACCCACGGCTAACACAACAGCACACATCAACAGGGCTGTGGTCAGGTTGTCTGCAATTGGAGAGATGAAGAAAGCCAGGATACCCGTCATCCAGAACAGTTGACGGAAACCATATCCTTTACGCACCAACCAGGAGCGCAGCGCTTCAAACACGTTCCGCTCTTCCATGGCGTTGATGTACGTCATGGCGACCAACAGGAACAGGAACAGTTCTGCGTATTCCAGGATGTTGTGACGGACAGCAGCTTCTGCCTGATAAGTCAGGCCGTTGCTGGCATAAATATAACCGATGATGGCCCAAATAAGACCCGCTGACAGAATGACCGGTTTTGATTTACGAAGGTGCGTTACCTCTTCTGTCATCACAAACAGATAGGCGATCACAAAGATGGCAATACACAAATAACCCCAAGGGCTAGTCGTTAAGTCCAAAGTCTCGGCATCGACGGAAGCCAATGCCATGGATGGTGCCAATACCAACACCGAGAAAATCGAAAATAGCCGTGAAAACCAAGTCATTCAGTGAAACTCCCTAACTCAAATAACCGTTATCGTGTGTGCGAACAGAATCATGCACGTAATTCACTGCTTCACAATACAATATGAAACAGGACGTAATGCCGCTGTATCTTTACCTATGAATTCATGGGCCGATATTCAATGGAGAATAACAACTGTGGCATGCAATAGGCCACCCAATGGTGTAATAAAATAATTTATTGCCAAAAAGGCGACATTCTTGTTTAACGGATAGTGGCTGGTTTAAGAGCGATTGAAGAAACTTGGGGAAACTATGGCGATTAGTGCACCATCCGCAGATGAATTGTTAAAAACACTTCAGAGCGAGCGGCCCAATGCTGGCGGTAAAAACACCCTTATTCTGGTTTCGCTGGATAGCTTGCCGGAATCTGACTCTGACGAGTATTGGATTGAGTTGTCCGAGGTTCTGCAGCGATTGAAGATCACGTTCGATGCTCATATTTTTCAAATCTCCACGTCTGAATACGGCGTTTTGCTGAACGTGACCGAACAAAATCAAATCAATATCAACACATCGTTGAAGTTTGATCTGTTGAAGCTGATCCAGAAAAACTTCCCAGACTTCTTTGGCATGGTCGATCAAAACCGGTTAATCCGATCTATCGACCTGCACTTGCGTCACAAGAATGCCGTTGCCTATCTGGAACACAAAATAGCCGCAGCCAGCGTTGCCAAAACTGATGGCGGCAAGCTCAGAAATCTACGTGAACAGGATATCGAACGGGTTCGTGAGGTTCTGAAAACCATTGGACCAGAAGCCTTCACCAAGCTGTTCATTAAAAGCCAACCCATCATCGCCCTGAAAAAAAACCAGCCACCGATCGTTGTCATGCATGAGTATTTTGTGGCCATGGAAGAGTTGCGACGGCATGCATTCCCTGAGGTTCAGTTGCGCGGATCCGGCAATGTATTCAATCAGTTGACGGTGGAACTGGATACTATCCTGATGAACCTGTTTCGGGCTTTTGTGGACAAAAAAACCAAGGCATCCATCAATCTGAACGTAGAAAGCGTCTTCACCCAGACTTTTCAGAAATTTCAGGAAAGTTTTGGTGACGACGGATTTGCCAATCTGGTATTCGAGTTCCGTCAACCCGATATTCTGCAACACTTTGATCAATACGAGGTGGCGGCCGCTACCATCTATGGGAAACAGGGCAATGTGGCCGTTGATGCCATTCACCCGGAGACTATTGGTGTGATGAATCTGGGCCGCGTGGGCGCTACCATGGCCAAAATTTTCTGGCAACAGGGTGCAGAGACATCCCTGCCTGACCTAAGACAAGAAATCGAAGAAATGGCCAGCAAGGGCCGCATTCTGATCCTGTCGCGCGTGGATGAGCATTCCGCCATCGAACTGGGCCAATCACTGGGCATCAATATGTTTCAGGGATTCCTGGTGGATGACATGATTAATGGTAAAAATAAATAGCAGACAGCACGTGGTACTCTGGCCCGCTACCGGTGCCATTCCCCCCTTCTATCCCCCCAGGAACAGGCGCCCTACATCGGGATTATCCAGCAATTCATCACCTTTTCCGGCCAGTGCCAGCCGACCCGACACAAGCACATATCCGATATCCGAAAATTCCAGGCCCTTCTTGGCATTTTGCTCAACCATGATAATGGTCTTGCCTTCACTTTTTTGAAGATCTTCTAGAATTTCGAAAACCATATCAATAAACCGGGGCTCAAGACCGATACTGGGCTCGTCCACCAGTAAAACCTTCGGGTTCATGACCAGCGCCCGTGATATCTCCAACAAACGCCGCTCCCCACCAGACAACACACCGGCCCGTTGGTTGCGACGCTGGGCAAGCCGGTCGTATTTCTCGAACACCCGCTCGGTCGCTGCTTGGGCCTCAGCACTTTCCTTCATGAGAAAACCGCCCATCAGTAGATTTTCTTCTACCGTCATATCCGGAAACACGGAATTGTCCTGAAGAATATAAGCGATACCCGCATCCTTCAGTTTCCGATTAGGATTAAAGGAGGTCACGTCCCGACCCTCGACACTTACCGCGCCATCCGTGATATTGGTAAAGCCGTATATGGAATGCAGGATGGTGGATTTTCCGGCCCCATTCGGGCCAATCAGGCACAATGACTGTCCGGCGCCCACCCGCAGATCAAACTCGTGAATGATCTCCATCTTGCCATAACCGGCAACCAGACCATCAATGCTGAGGTACGGATCGCCGGGTGTTAGTGCAGACAGTTGTTCCAGAGTTGGGGTATCCGCAGACAGGCCTTCGGCTTCGCGCGCCACATCGTCGACCGACATTACCGTGTCCACGCCACCCAAGCCATAGCCGCTAATTGTCTTGCCCGACTGTTTTGTAGGTTCAGCCATCAATGCGCCCCCAGATAGGCATCGATAACCCGTTGGTCATTCTGAAGATCAGACGGCGTGCCATCAGCCAGCATCTCGCCATGGGCCAGACAGTAAATGTGTTCGGCCAGGTTCATGATCACTCGCATATTGTGCTCAATCACCAGTAACGTAACCCCCAACGTTTCATTGGCCCGTTGCAGCCGGTCAATCAAGCCATTGATCAAGGTCGGATTGATGCCGGCGGTCGGCTCATCCAGCAGCAACAGCCGTGGTTCATTCATCAATGCCATGGCAAATTCCAGCAATTTTTGTTGACCGAAGGAAAGATCACCGGCCATCAGGTGGCGCTTGGAATAAAGGCCCACGAATTCCAGCAACTCTTCTGCCCGCTCGGCCACCTCATCTCGATGCCGTGCCAACATTTCCCGAAGGCCTTCATTCACATGGGGCACACTGATCCGCATGTTATCCATACACGTCATCAGACCGTAAACCCGGGTTTGCTGAAATGTGCGTAACAGGCCCAGTCGGGCAATTTCCGGCACTTGTTTTTTCGATATATCATCACCGCAGAATGAAATGCTGCCGGAATCGATGGGGTGAAAGCCGACGATTGAATTGAACAGCGTCGTCTTACCAGACCCGTTGGGACCAATCAGGCCGATAATGCGCCCTTCCGGGACTTCCAGAGAAATATCATTGTTCGCCACCACCCCGCCGAACGCCTTGCTGACTCCGGTAACCTGCAACAATGGTGTCGTCATGGCGTTGATCCTTTTTTGGATGACTTGAGATCAACCTTGTGGCCTAAAAGTTCGGGCCACCGGTCGCGGATGAAGCCCATTATTCCTTCGGGGAAAAACACCACGATGGATATCACCAAAATACCCAGAGCTACCCGCTGCCAGCCGAACAGATATGTCCAAAACAGTTCCTGCATAATATGAAAAACAGTGGCACCGATGACGGGGCCCCATATGGTTCCTTTGCCCCCAAGGATGGCCATCAGCACCATCCAGACCCCGAAGGTCGCGCCCGCAAATGCCACCTCTGTGGGATCAATAAACCCAACCATGTTCCCAAGCGCGCCGCCAGCCAATGCCAGAAAAAAGGCAGATATACACCACGCCAATGTTTTATAGCGGGTGGTGTGGATGCCCATGGCCTCGGCTTTGTCTTCATCATCCCGGATGGCATTGATGGCGAGACCGAACTGGCCTTTGTACAACCACGACAACACCGTAAATGTGGCCGCAGCGAGGGTGAGGAAATAATAGTAAAAGAAATACCCGCGATCGCCTAGGTCCTCGTGCGGGAACGTGGGTGGTACCAGACCGGACCCGGCACCAATGTAGTCGATGCCCGCAGCAATTTCCGCAGCAGCAATCCCGAGGCCCAAGGTGCAGATGGCAAAATAATGCCCGCGCAACTTCAAAATTCCTGCCCCCAGAATAGCGGCGAGAATCACGCAAACCACCACCGAAACCCCAAGTCCAAGAAATAATCCGGTCAGATAATCTGTACCATTGATGATATTCAATGACCCGGCCAGAGACTCGTATTCTTCTGCTGTAAAGAACAGGTCACGCTGAATTACCGCCGTCACGTACATGCCGGTGCCAAAGAAAACGATATTGCCAAAAGAGTTATAGCCCATCTGCCCGCCCATAATATCCCAGGTCAGGGCAAAGGTGATCATCAGCATTAACATGGCCAGTTGCGTCTTGAAGGCAGGCATCAGCACAGGTGCGAGCAACATCAATCCGACCAGCAAAAGCAGGTAAAGTTTCTTGCGGCTCATTTCAATACCTGCCGTTTCCGGCGCAATCGCCAACTCCGCCAAACCAGAATGACCACGAGCAACGAAAAGATGAATGCCGTCTGGAACTCGGCCCCCAGCAGAAAGCCGGCAAAATTCTCGCTGACACCCAACATCATGCCGGATGCAACCACACCGAACACATTGCCCAAACCGGCGATAATAACGATCATGAAAGATCGCACGGTGTAGGCCAAGCCAATGAACGGCTGGATAACCCATGTCATAACGACTAACGCACCAGCTGCACCACAGATCGCCGCATTCAAGGCATAGGTCGTGGCGTAGACCTTATCTGTATCGATGCCCAGAATACGGGCCGCGCGGGCATTCTGGGCCGTGGCTCGGATTGCCTGCCCTGTGCGCGATTTCTTCAAAAACATCATGAGCACGGTGCCAACCACCAGTGCAATGGCGCAGGCCAAAACCTTGACCTGGTTCACCGTTACCATGTTGTTGAACAGGAACCATGTACCGAACCCGGATTCAACTGTCTGCACATCGGCCGTGAACGTCTGGTTCATGAGTTGTTGCAGCAGGATACTGATACCAAAGGTGGCAAGGATGGAGATAAATAAATCGCGCTCTACGATACGCACGATGACGACGCGGTACACCAGGAGCCCCACCCCGTACAGCGCCACCGCGGCAAACGGGATCGTCAGAACCGGGTGTATGCCGTAGCCAGCCAAAATGAACGTCACGTAGCCGCCCAGGATAACGAATTCGCCCTGGGCAATATTGATGATGTTCATGACGCCCCACACCAGTGCCATGCCATAGGCGGCGAGCGCAAAGATGGAGCCCACCAGCAACCCGTCGATAAGCAACTGCATGGAAAAAACAGGTGCGACGATAAGCAGTTCGAGATTATTCATATGAAATATTCTTGATACGTGAAATGCCCTACATCCGTTTCAGGCGGATGCAGGGCACAATTTCACCGTGGCTTACATATCAGGCCGGGGGTAAACAACGGGCTCAGACGCGAAACGCGACGGAGCAACCGCCACCAACTTGCCATTAATAATCTGACGCAGAACCATGGGTTTAGCCATGTTGTTGCCAGCTTCCGTGAATTTGATGGGACCATAGAAGGTCATCAAATCAGTCGCCGCCAATGCATCCCGAATGGCCTCTGTATCGAAGGACCCGGCTCGTTCCATGGCGTCAACGAACACCTGTACCGAGGCCGTAGACTCCGCCGCCTGATAGGGTGGGTAGTAGCCATATATCGCATTGAAATCATTGTAGTAATCCATGGCAGTACCGAAATCACTATCCTCATAGGACATGGTTTCGGTCCATTGAGTTGCACACAATGTATTTTCGGCACCCGCACCAAACTTGCCGATCACGTCAGCCGCTTCACAATGCGTCACCGCCAGCATGGGCACGTTCACCTTCATCTCGTTTACCTGACGAACAGCCAGAACAGCACCTTTTGAATGACCGGAAACTACCAGAATATCGGGTCGCAGTGCCTTAACCTTGGTCAGCGTTGCCGTCATGTCGTTAAGCTCTTTTGGTAGCTTGTCATCGATTACAATTTGCATGCCATGCTTGTTGGCATCGTCAACAATACCGGCGCGGACGTCCTGGGAAAAAGGATCATTTTCCACTGCGATAGCCACCTTGAGAGAGGACGGGTCTTTACCTGCTTTTGTAGCCTGTTCGGCTGCCAGATTAATGGCTTCGGTCAAATATTGCTCCGACGTAGATAGCACCGCGAAAAGGTATTTATAGCCCTTATTGAACAGCGAACGCGAAGCACCGTTTCCCTCAACCATGGGGATTTTATATTTCTCCGTGACCGGGGCAACAGCTTTGGTCAAACCGGAGCCGTATGGCCCCAGAACAAATTTGATTTCATCCTGTTGAATGATTTTTTCGGCCAGCTGCGCGGCGCGCGCCGGTGTGGATTCATCATCGTAGTACTGAATGGCAATCTTGTAATCTTTGCCCGCAACCGTCACGCCGCCTTTGGCATTGATACGTTCAACGGCCAGGTCGTAGCCGTTCTTCGTGTGCTTGCCATTGGTGGAATATTTACCCGTAAAGGATACAGCGGCACCAAAGATGATTGTATCGCCCTCAACCTTGGCGTTGGCGGGTAATGTGCTGCTCAAGACAAGCGCACAAACGGCACCGGCCATTGGTAACGTTTTGACTATAGTTTTCATAAGCATTCTGAATCTCCCTGAGTGAAGTCTGTCGGTTATTTCGACATTTTTGATCTTCGCGCCGCGATATTGTAGGTCAATGAGATTACAAAGCAACTACGACCGTGTTTTTCTGGAATGTGCTGACCAAAAATCAGGGTTTGGCTTTCTTGTCACCGGGGCTCCACGATTGCACGATGACCTGTTTACCCGATTGCGTGCGCATAATCTTGGGTGCCATCACCTGTTCTACCGCCGGCGCTGTTTCGCCGCGCACAAATGACAAGCGCATGGCCTCGATCGTGATCTCGGCCCGATGAGCCCGATCCCGGGCCTGTTTGTAGGCTAGCGTTTCATTGGTTAATTCGTTCAGGCGTTCCATTTCATAGTGGCCGAACCGGCGCCAGATACTGCTCAGGAACGTATCTACATCATGGGGTAGGAACAATTCCACATCCACATCGGGACGGCCTCTTGAAAAGGCCAGAAAAACGTTGGGCTCAACCGGGCCCAATTCATCAGCCACAAACAACGCGGGCATTAACTTTCGTTTGGGAAATGCTACGGCATAGTATGCTTGGGCAATGAACAGCAGACGTTGCAGTTTCTGTGGTTGCAGATACTCGTTTTCCGCCAGCGCCGTATCGGCAAACCAGAATGCCACATCAAAGGCCGAATTTACATCAGCTGCCATATTTTGCGTCCAACCTCATGGTCAAGCCATCTTTATGATCCAGAAAGATCATTACCAATACGCCTGAGTATAAAGAGATTTCGAAAACCGTAAAACCGGAGAGTTCGTACAATAGTCTGTGATCGGTAGATTTGGAATCCGGTTTACTAAAGCGTCAGGCTGACTGATTCGCCGCGCAGGACAATATTGCCTTCAGCGCTCTCAATGCTGGCTTCATAGAGTGCTACAGCGTGGCCAATAAGGCGTCCCGCGACCTGGGCCGCCGTGCTATTACCTTCTGTGTCTGCCGGTCCTACGGTGACGGTGTCACGAAGTTCCAGCAGAGACACAAAACTCTGACTGGTGACATCGACCACACCGGTATGGGGATTAGGTAAAGAATTCTGTGGATTGCGCAGGCCATTGTTGCTGCCGTGACGAGAATTTGAGAAAGATGATTGATGATCGTAGTGATCGCTGCCGCCTTCCTGCCCAACCACGACGGAGAAGCCGCCCTCACCGATAGAGGTGCCACTGGTGGGGTAGATTGAATCAACAGGGCCGCCCATATTGCTGGGCATGCCGGTCCGCGCAACCGTCGACGGCCGGCTCGCCGTTACACCGGGCGCTGACGTTGCTGATACTGCTCTGGCGACGAGTGCCATGAACCTGCAATCCAATCAAACATACATTCCACAACGTTCATGTAGTTGACCCAACACACACCACGCCGCAAAATATATACCTATACCCCTAAATGGTATTAGACAGGCCGCAAAGAGTCAATGTCATGCTGCACCTGCGAAATAATTTCACAGATCACAAATCAAACAGTAGGGCGGTGATTATTTTATTGTTTTCAGCCACTTAGATAAGCTAACCCAGGCCCCGAAGTCATACACATCAACATGTCGAGCGGGCTCAATCCAGTGCGATTCTTTAGGCTCGGAGGCCTGATCGAACAGAATCCGTCCATGGCTCTGCGGCACCGTGCGATCCTGTGCACCATGCATAATATACAAAGCGGTACCGATCTGATCGATTTTGCTCAAGGAATCATACCGGTCCTTGACCAGGTATTGGGCCGGTAACCACGGGTAATGATTAGCCGCTGCGGCCCCCATGCTGGTGAATGGTGCCTCCAAAATCAGAGCTGCGAATGGTTCGTTGTTCTGGCTGAATGTGCCGGCTTGTTCCCAAGCCATTTGTGTGGCCACGCCAGAGCCAAGAGACTCGCCATACAGAATGATATCTTTCGGGTGATAGCCCTGGTCCAGCATATGCCGCAGTGCGGTGCGGGCATCTATGTACAGTCCCTGCTCTGTCGGCTTTCCGGGATTCTCACCAAAGCCTCTGTAGCCCACCAGCAAAACGCCATAGCCCGCATCCAGGAAATACCGCGCCTTGAACGCCCGGCCAGCCAGTGTGCCCGCGTTTCCGTGAAACAACACGACCACCTGTTTTTGCCCATTTGGTGGCGCATACCAGGACGTCAGAACCAATCCATCCGATGTGCGTAACTGGATAGGCGCCATCTCCGCTACACCAGCAGCTTCCGGCGCTGGCAAGGCCTCACGCGATGGCACGTACATCAATGATCGTTGAAAAGAGTAAACCAGTACCACGACGAGAGCGTATCCGCAGACAAGCCCAATAATCAGGGTCTTGATCAAGACCCGGATGCTTTCATGATGTTCAAGACGGCCTTACTGGAAGGCATCTGCCACAAGGGCCCAGTTCCCGTCATTATTCAGACAGGCTGCGCCGTCGCCAGAGATCACTTCGTCGTTGAATGCCACCGTTGCCCGGTAGGTACGGCAATCCCGGCCACCACCGTCACGGTAGGCTTGCTGTGTCGACACATAACCACTGGTTCCGGTTTCCGCATTCTGCCACGAGGTCTGGCGCTGTGACTTGCCAAGTGCGTTAAATATAGCCCGCTCATAAACATCGTGGTCCGCAACCAACAAAGTCCGCCCAGCTTCATAACCGATCGAGCCACCGGCAATAGCGCCAAGCCCGGTTGCAATCAGTGCACCAGAGCCACCGCCCAGTTGACCACCAGCCCAGCCACCGACCAACATACCGGCACCGGCACCAATCCAACCTGCTGTTTGAGAATCCAATTTCAAATTGGAACCGCAACCGCCCGTCACGAGCAATCCGGATAACACTATCGCTTTAGCTAGCTTCATCTTCTGTCTCCGCTCAGCCATTTAAACTTTTGAAACAATACAATAAAATACACCAAAATAGCAAACTGCGACTCCAATAAATCCCTGTTACGTACAGACTTACATGCAGGCGTATTCTGCTGCGATGGGGGCTGCCAGAGGGCAAATCAGATAGCTTTGGCGTTCAAAATGGGCCGTTTTGCCGAATTTACCACAGGTATCTATGGCGAGTTTTACAACGTCTGCCGGACGGCTATCCATGCTATTGTAGCATATGGTTACGTTTTCCAAATCCACAGGGTCCTGCCCAAAGTTCTCGGAACTGCGATTAAATTGACCGGCTTCATGCACATAGGCAGGAACCGTACAGGCACCCAGCAAGACGGTACTTAGCAATATAAAAACACGGCATGTATGCGGTAGACAAATCATAACGCTCTATAGCGTGAATGTGGAAAAATCACAACTAATCCACACATCAAAGTGACATAAGCGCTGCATTCCCGCCTGAGGCTGTGGTGTTGTTACTGTAGCTGCGTTCTGTGGCAAACCGGTAGAGGTAACGCGGTCCGCCTGCTTTGGGCCCTGTGCCCGACAGTCCTTCGCCGCCGAAGGGTTGAACGCCGACCACCGCACCAATGATATTGCGGTTCACATACAGATTACCCACGCGGGCTCGGTTTCGAACTTGCTCGATTGTGCTATCAACGCGGCTGTGGATGCCCAGCGTCAGGCCATACCCGGTGTCGTTGATGGAATCCACGACCTGATCCAACTTGTCACCGTTGAACCCGATCACATGCAGCACCGGACCGAATACCTCGCGTTCCAGCATGGACAAGCTGTCAATCTCATAAGCCTGTGGCGCGAAGAACGTGCCGTTCCCGCATTCGTCGCTCAGGCTGCTTTTACAGATCAATTTGGCCTCACGCCCCATACGCTCAGCGTGCTGTTCAAGCAGACGTTTTGCACCCTCATCAATGACGGGGCCAACATCGGTGCGCAACAGCGCCGGGTTCCCCACGCGCAATTCTTCCGTGGCACCGGCCAGCATTTTGGTGACCTTGGGTAAGATGTCATTTTGCACGAACAACACCCGTAACGCTGAACACCGTTGGCCAGCACTCCTGAATGCCGAAAACACCGCATCCACCACCACCTGTTCCGGCAGGGCTGTTGAATCCACAATCATGGCATTCTGCCCACCGGTTTCGGCGATCAAGGGAACAATCGGACCTTTGCGGTTGGTGAGGCTTTGTTGAATCAGGTGCGCTGTTTCGGTCGACCCGGTAAAGGCCACCCCGGCGATACGTGGATCATCCACAAGCGGTTTACCCACGGTGGGGCCATCACCGGGCATAAGCTGCAACACATCTTCCGGCACACCGGCCTCATGCATCATGGCAACTGCGCGGGCCGCAATCAGCGGTGTTTGTTCAGCCGGTTTGGCAATCACCGCATTACCGGCTGCCAGCGCGGCGGTAACCTGTCCTGAAAATATTGCCAGCGGAAAGTTCCACGGACTGATACAGGCAAACACACCGCGGCCATGCAGTGAGATTTCGTTCAACTCACCTGTCGGGCCGGGCATAACGAGTGGCTCAGAGAACTCAGCCCGCGCCCGCGCACCGTAATAGCGGCAAAAGTCCACAGCCTCTCGAATTTCAGGGATGGCGTCGCTTAACGTTTTGCCCGCTTCACGAACACAAAGTGCCAACAGTTCAGGGGTATTGGCTTCGATCAGATCAGCGAACCGATCCAGACAAGCCGCCCGTTCATGGGCTGGGGTCCTGTCCCAATCGAACGACGCCTTATGCCCCCGCTCAATCATGTGGCCTACGTCTTCGCTACGGGTTTCGCAAACGGTTCCCACAATGTCGCTGTGGTCGGATGGTGATCTTACAATATGCCCCTGTTGCCTCTGGCCTTGGCCCGCATCCCAGGATTGAGGCCCCTGTTCCATTTGTTCTTTTAGGTCACGCAGGTGATTCGGATCGCTCAGGTCAGGCCCGGCTGCATTACGCCGTTCTTCACCGAATATATGATCGGGTAAAGGGATGCGGGGGTGTGGCTTGGTCGTAAGGCCAGCGACTAAGGCCCATGGGTCGGCAATGATTTCTTCGATTGGCGCACTTTCGTCCACGATGCGATTGACGAATGACGTATTGGCCCCGTTCTCCAGTAACCGCCGAACCAGATAAGCCAACAGATCCTCGTGACTACCCACAGGGGCGTAAATCCGGCAGGGCACGCCGATATCGTCAGTTCCTACAATCTGATCATAAAGTTGCTCGCCCATGCCATGCAGACGCTGGAATTCATATCCGCCACCATCGCCCGCGATCGCCATCACGGTTGCCAACGTATGGGCGTTATGGGTGGCAAACTGTGGATATACCGCGTCACGATTGCTCAGCAGTTTTTTGGCGCACGCGATATAGGATACGTCCGTTGACGCCTTTCGCGTAAACACAGGATATCCATCAAGCCCCTGCTCCTGGGCGAGTTTGATTTCGGTATCCCAGTACGCCCCTTTAACCAGCCGGATCATGAACCGTCGGTCATGCCGACGCGACAAATCCACTAACCAGTCCACGGCACGAAAGGCCCGTTTTTGATATGCCTGCAAGGCAAGCCCCAAACCATGCCAGCCTTTCAGTGACGGATCAGCCGATACAATTTCTAACACATCCAGCTGTAAATCCAGACGGTCGGCTTCTTCCGCATCCACACACAAGCCGATATCCAGTTCCTTGGCCTCGCGGGCCAGCCTGTATAACCGTGGCACAACCTCAGCCATCACCCGTTCGCGTTGGGCCAGTTCGAACCGAGGATGCAGCGCTGACAACTTGACCGAAACACCGGGACCATCAATCACACCACGACCGGCACTTTCCTTACCCACCGCCGCGATAGCCGCCGAGTATGCTTCCAGATAAGCCTGTGCGTCTTCTTCGGTGCGCGCCCCTTCCCCCAGCATGTCATAGGAATGGCGATAACCTTTACCCTCTACATCACGGGCTCGTTCAAGGGCTTCACCGATACTGCGCCCCATGACGAACTGACGACCAATGATCTTCATGGCCTGGGTCATGGCTTGACGGATGACGGGTTCCCCACTTTTAGAAACCAGTTTCTTAAGAAACGACTTCACATCCCCGGTCACGGTCCGATCCAGCTTAACCACTTGTCCGGTCAACATCAGTGCCAATGTGGAAGCATTCACAAATAACGACCCGCTCTGCCCCAGATGGCCTTCCCAGTCCGCATCGGCCAGCTTGTCCTTGATCAGCTTGGATGCAGTGTCCCCATCCGGCACCCGCAGCAGGGCTTCGGCCAGACACATGAGAACTAGGCCTTCCTGATTGGATAACTCGTATTCCTGCATAAACGCATCAAGGCCACCGGCGTCCCGTCCCTGTGTGCGCATTTCTTCCACCAGCTTGCGGGCATTGGCCGCAATACCATCTTTCATGGGCGTACTCAGGGCAGCTTCCGCCAACAGAGTTTCGACCACAGCCGCCTCATCAGATCTGTAGTAGGGTGTCATGGCGGAGCGAAGTGGTGTTTCTCCCGGCAAGAGCCCGAGGAACGTGTGGGCAGGTACAGATGAATTCATGGGATATACAGTCCGTTTGTCGACAGGAATGTCCATAATAACAAATATTCGTACGCATTAATGCCTGTTGTTTAGATGTTTTGCAGCATATAGTGCTGCGAACACAACATTTGCACTATTTAATGCTGAAATGGGCGCCATGGCACAATCACCTCCTGCCAGATTAGATCGAACCGACTTGACGATATTGCGCGAGCTGCAAAATGATGGCCGCTTGTCGAATCTGGAATTGTCCAAACGGGTGAACCTCAGCGCAACGCCTTGCCTGAACCGGGTAAAGCGGTTGGAACGGGATGGCTTCATCACCGGATACGGCGCTTTTGTTGACCCGGAAAAACTGGATGCCGCCCTGATGGTATTTGTGGAGATCGTGCTGGACCGAACCACCGAGCATGTTTTCGAGGAATTCAAGCGCGCCATCAGCGACATTCCCGAGATCGTGGAATGTCACATGCTTTCCGGTGGGTTTGATTATCTAATCAAGGCTCGGGTTCGCGACATGGCGGCCTATCGTGAATTCCTTGGCACATCACTGGTCAGTTTGCCCAGTGTGCGCGAATCCCATACCTATGTGGTGATGGAAGAGGTGAAATGCACGACGGCCATCCCCATTCACGTGACATGATCGCCGTTTCATCTCTATATTGTCGCCCAAATACTGTCATTGGATAAATCAAGCATAAGGACTACTCAAATCATGACCGCACCTGTGGTGGTTGGTATCAGCGGCGCGTCCGGTGCCATATACGGCATCGAGATTTTGCGCATGCTGCGTGAACTGGATATTCCATCGCATCTGATCGTGACCGAGCTTGGTGCCAGAACCATCACCATTGAGACAGATCTGTCATTGGATGAGGTTCGTGCGTTGGCCACCCAATCCCACAACAACAAGGACCTGGCCGCATCTGTGGCCAGTGGCTCATTCATAACCAGTGGCATGATTGTGGCCCCCTGCTCCATCAAGACCCTGTCCGGCGTCGCCAACAGCTTTTCCATGAACCTTTTGGTTCGCGCGGCGGATGTGATGCTGAAGCAAGCCCGTCCCCTGGTGCTCATGGTTCGCGAAACGCCGTTACATAAGGGCCATCTTCGATTGATGGTCGAGGCCGCTGATTCCGGTGCGCACATCATGCCACCGGTGCCCGCATTCTATAACCGCCCTGCCGAGATATCAGACTTGGTTCGTCATACGGCTGGGCGGGCGTTGGACCTGATTGGTATTGACCACAACCTGTGTGACCGGTGGCAAGGTGATCCTGTTTCCACCGATTGACACCGAAATACAAAAGTGGCACCGTGCCAACAATGCTGCACCGCACAATTTTTTGATTTGAGGACAATACGCAATGGCAACCGCACCGTTTCAGTGGGAAGACCCTTTCAATCTTGAAAACCAGTTGAGTGAAGAAGAACGCATGGTTCGCGACACCGCACGTGACTACGCGCAAGACAAGCTCATGCCCCGAATTCTGGAAGCAAACAGGAACGAAACGTTCGACCGCGACATTGTCAACGAACTGGGCGAGTTGGGCCTGCTGGGCTCCACAATCCCTGAAGAATACGGTTGTGCCGGTGTGAACTACACCAGTTACGGTCTGGTCGCCCGCGAAGTGGAGCGGGTTGATTCCGGGTATCGGTCGGTCATGAGCGTACAGTCCTCACTGGTCATGCACCCCATTTTTACGTACGGCAGCGAAGAAATGCGCCAGAAGTATCTGCCCCGCCTTGCCACGGGTGAGTTATTGGGCTGTTTCGGTCTGACCGAGCCTGACGCGGGCTCTGACCCGGATGGGATGAAAACACGCGCCGAGAAAACAGACGGTGGCTACGTGCTCAATGGGGCCAAGATGTGGATCACCAATTCTCCCATGGCCGATGTCATGGTGGTCTGGGGCAAGCTGGACGGCGTTATTCGCGGTTTCGTGCTGGAACGCGGCATGGAAGGTCTGAGCACGCCAAAGATTGAAGGCAAGTTCAGCCTGCGCGCGTCCATCACCGGCGAAATCGTTATGGAAAACGTGTTCGTGCCGGAAGAAAATATGTTTGCCGACGTGACAGGCCTGAAAGGGCCGTTCGGTTGCCTGAACAAAGCCCGCTTTGGCATCGCGTGGGGCGCGCTTGGCGCGGCGGAGTTCTGTTGGCACGCCGCGCGGCAATACACGCTGGACCGCAAGCAATTCGGACGCCCGTTGGCCGCAACTCAATTAGTCCAGAAAAAACTGGCTGATATGCAAACCGAGATCACGCTGGGCCTGCAAGGCTGCCTGCGTATGGGCCGCATGATGGATGAGGATCAGTGCCCCGTTGAAAACATCTCAATGATGAAACGCAACAGCTGTGGCAAGTCGTTGGATATTGCCCGAATGGCGCGTGATATGCACGGCGGCAACGGGGTTTCGGACGAATTCCACGTCATCCGCCATTTGATGAACCTGGAAGCCGTCAATACGTATGAAGGCACTTATGACATTCACACACTGATCCTGGGTCGGGCGCAAACCGGCCTGCAAGCCTTTACCGGAGCTTAAGCCATGAGTGCCGCTAATGATCTGGCCGAAAAAGTCGGTAACATTCTGGATCCGGCCTTACGGTCGATCATCAACACCGAGGCGGGGGATTTCCGCCCGTACGATCGGTATGGGGTCGAACTGCCCGGTATGACGTGGCTGCCCCTTAGTCTGGACAGTACCACGGGCGTGGACTTGTTCCTGTTGCGATTCGCACCGGGCGCGCAAAGCATGCCGCATGAGCATATGGCGGCTGAACAGTTTTTGATGATGGAAGGTGAACTCACCGATTGTGACGGCCACGTTTTCCGCGCTGGCGAATTCGCCCGGTTTGAGCCCGGATCAACCCACCATTCTCATTCTGTGGACGGCTGTCTGATTTTGGTTATTCTGCAATCGCGAAACAGATCGCTCAATAGTGACCCCAATAACGACTAGGGGCGTCAAAGCGGCAACGGTGAGGCCCCTGTGAACGATTCGTGTATCAACAGCAGGCCGCCGTATAGCAAAACCGAAATCGCCAATCGCCATACACCGATTTCACCCAACAGGAATTGCTGACGGCCCTGACCAATGGCCAGGAACGGCACGCTGGAGGTGCGGTTCAGATAATCCTGCCAATCCGTACCACGTTCCCGTAATTTTCTGTGATCCATATGAACAGCACCGGCAAAAGCCAAAAACGCCAATGTGCCAAAAAACCACATGGCGGCCCACGTGCCGTTTGCCACAAAATGCGTCGTTGCCCACAGACCCACAGCCCACATCACCGGATGCCGCGTCACGCGGAAAATACCTTTTGGCTGGTCCATCAGGGCAACGGTTTTATCGGCCCCCACCGCCGCCGCATTGGCCGAGGTGTATCCCGACACCAGGAAAATACAGCACAGCAGCATGACGCTGATGGCCAAGTGACGAAACGCGATTGGCGGTTGCCAGATCAATTCATAAGGAGAGTCGAGATAGGCATTGAGCATGGCCCAGAACACCGTTCCCGCAATCAGGCAATACACGCCAAGAAACGGCCAGATGCCCATATGGTTCACCAGCCGCCGACGCACGGGATAAGCCGACAATACCATGTGCGACAGCACAAACAAAACACTGGAGACAATCAAACTGTTCATTTTTCCGGCACCTGGCCTCTAGCTTTCTTCACGAACGGAAACGGTTACCTGTACCGGGCGATCGCTGGGGCGCGTACAAATATAAATGGCCGTCGGAATCAACATCGCGGCGACGACCATAAACGGCACTAAATTCTCATTGGTAAAATAGGCAATGATCAGCAAGCTGCCACTCATCATGGAAATGGCCAAGTATTTGGCCCGCATGGGAATGATCTTATAATGATACCAGTTCCGCAACGACGGCCCCAGACGGGGATGATACCACAACCATTTCTGAAATCGGGGCGAGCTGCGCGAAAAGGCCCAAGCGGCAATAATCAGGAAGACCGTGGTAGGCATGCCTGGCACAACAACACCAATTAATCCCATGGCCACCATGGTTAGACCAAACGCAAACAATCCCCACCGCAAAACCGGCTGTGATTCGATTGCTATATCAGGTAATGCATTGGCATTAACGTCGTCAGAATGTTGTTCCATGGTGCTCGTCTAGCGTGATGTATTGAATGAGATACAGCAAGATGCACATAATACCCATTCACCTAACAAGATCAGCCCTTTCCGTAAGGATTGTATTAATAACATGATCAAATTACCGGCAACACATTCTAACACACCTGCCCCTGGTGAGGGGTATTTGGAAGAAACAGGCCTCTGGGTGAGAAAATACGCCCACGCAGATGCCATTCCAACCGGTCAGCCTGCGCTGTTTCTGGACCGGGATGGTGTCATCAACGATGACGTTCATTACCTCAGTAAGCCCGAAGACGTGGTCATTCTGCCCGGTGCCGCTGAATTGATTGCTGCTGCCAACAAAGCCGGTGTAGCGGTTGTGATCATCACCAACCAGTCTGGCGTGGGACGCGGGTACCTCAATTGGGACGACTTCGCTGCCGTTCAGGCAAAAATTCACCAAGAACTGGCGCAGCACAGCGCGGTTTGGGACATGGTTATTGCCTGCCCTTTTCACGCCAAGGCGAAGCCACCTTATGACATTCCGAGCCATCCAGGCCGAAAGCCCAACACGCGGATGATTGAAATTGCTGAGCAGGCGCTGGGCATCGATTTAGGCAGATCATGGGTCATCGGTGACAAAGCCAGTGATGTGAAATGCGGCCTGAGAGCAGGACTTCAAGGGGCGCTCTATGCCGGCACGCATGAGAAGTCTTTACGTGACGAGGCCGACAAAGCCCTTGCACTGGCAACCGCAGACTTTCCTGTATCAGCGATTAACGCCCTATCAGAAGCATTGCCGTATATTCCGTTTTTGAACTAGACCTGAACTGGGCCTGAACTGGGCATGAACCGGGATTAATCAGGCCGTGCGCTTTCCTTCTATGGCTGTTTCCAGCACATCAATGATCACCGCAGCATCCAGTGGCCCGAGCAAAAAATGCTCAAAACCCGCTTGTGTCACAGCTTGGCGCGCCGGTTGATCGTCACGCGGTGAGACGAAAATAACCTCTGGCACGCCCTCATAAGACGCCTTGATACCCTGCACAAAATGGGCCCCCACTACCGTGTCACCCTCGAGCTCGCCATCGATGATGATAGCCACTGGTGTACGACTTTCGGCGGCATGCAAGAGGGCCTCGGGTGTGGCATAAACGGTGGCCTGGTATCCATAATCTGACATTCGAGCACGAACTTCGGCACCCGCTTTGGTGTCGGCCGTCACCAGCATGACCGGGTTGGAATTGTTTCGGGTGGATGCGGCCTCTGTCTCTGTACCCACCAAGGGTGCGTCATTCGTTACGATGTTTAGCTGTTTCGCCACGTTCTCGATTAATGCCGTGATGGCCGGTACACCGGGCGGGTCCATGCCATCATACGCATCACCCATTTGCTGTTGGCAGGCTATCTCAAGGTCACGAGCAATATTGCCCAAATCGGGAAAACCGTATGTGGCCGCAGATCCGGTTAGTTTATGCGCCTCATTGTGTAAGGCTTTTAACGCCTCAGGATCTGCGCCTGTACTGCCGATTTCACTGTCGGCCCATTGTTTACCAGCGACTTCAATCTGCGCCATACGCTTGGGCAAAGACGCCACGTAGACTTTGGTCAGATCAGCGAGACGTTCCTCTAAGGTTTTTTCGCCGCTCATAAAACTCTCTCTCACTTATTCGGAATGTGCCTTTATTCCGATTCCATATTCAGCGGCCCAATCCAGACCATCCACGGTGTCGGTTTTCGGCACATATTCGCACCCCACCCATCCGTCGTAGCCAGTCGCCTCAACCTGCGCGAAGAATTCACGGTATGGAATGTCGCCATCCAATGGCTCATGCCGCCCGGGAAACCCGCTTACCTGTATATGGGTAATCATACCAATGTATTCCAGTAGTTTCTTTACAGGTTTCTCACCCATGCGATGGCTGTGATAGGCGTCGAACTGCAAGGCCACATTAGGGCGCTCGACAGCATTCAGAACCGATACGGCATCATCGGCCCCATTCAAATGATAGCCCGGCACATCAACCCGATTGATGGCTTCAATCATGATCCGAATTCCCCTGTCTTTTCCCAAATCCGCTGCCCATCGAATATTGTCGATGAATATCTGACGACAGATATCTTGATCATATAATTGCGCCGGAACGCCCGCCATAACGTGTAATTGTTTACAGCCGATCTCGCTGGCATATTTTACCGCCCTGCCAATCGTGTCACGGAATTCAGCTTCCCGACCGGGTAAGGCCGCCAGCCCCACCTCGCCACGACGAGAATCACCGCGCGGCGCATTCATTAACACCATGGGGATGCCTGTTTCGCGCAATCGAGATTTGATCGTGGCCGCTTCGCAATCATAGGGGAATTGACATTCCACCGCCCGAAATCCCGCTTGGGCCGCAGCCGCAATACGGTCCTCAAAAGGGTGCTCGCCAAACATGGTGGAAATATTAGCGGCTAAACGGATCATCTTATGAACGGTCCAACATGGCCCTAATGGCTACGGCCACATCGGATGCCGCATTCAGCGGTGCATGTGTCCAGTTAGAATAGGTCTCACCCAACGGTTTGGCGAACCCACCGTCATATAGAGCCTGATGCAATCGGGCATGCTTATCCACCACAAAGCCCGGGGGTGCGTAGATGTATACAGGGGTGGTCCCGGCGCAAGCTTCGGAACACATGGAAACGGAATCGCCGCTTACCACGATGGCATCCGCCGATGCCAGGTACCCAAGATAAGGATTATCGCCTTCATCACCCCAGTGATAAGCAACATGCGGCACGGTAATTTCGGCCATGACCGCGGCCATGGCGGCGTCACCTGTGCGGCGACTGGTGGATATCAACAATGCGCCCCCGGCGGCTTTAGCCATCTTGTTGACGGTCTTGCCCAGCGCGGATGCCATATCAGCCGTAAACGTCCGGCGTCGGGTACTGCCGCCCACAAACACCGCAATCCATGGTGCGGGCAGTTGGTGAAAGCTTGGCATCCATTTGCTTCGAGCCGCACTGATCACATCGGCCGTAACCCCGTGCGGTGCGCCCAACATGGAAATGACATTGCGCCCTGAACGTGGCCCTGAACGTGGTCTGTCGTGACTGGGTACGGCCACCAGATCGAACTCGCTAATGCCTGCGTTACCCGGATACATGATCTGCACAATCTTTGTCTTGCCGCCACTACGCCGTTTGATAGCGCGCGCGGCCCCTGCCGTCCGACGTCCAGCCGCGATGACCATATCTGGCCATGGTGGTGTAAGTGCTGAGATAGACTCAGTTGCCAGCCCCAGAAAGCTTGCCCCCTTGATGACATTAGGTAGGCCTGCAAGCGCCGTGTATGACAGTTCGCGAACCTCAAATGGCAAGCCCAACGCCCCGGCAACGCCCAGGCATTGGGAACGGTTTCCGGCCCGGTCATCCAGCAACACCCATATGCTAGGCTGCTCACTCGTGTTACGTGACTGGTTACGTGATTGGCTCATGGCATGAATAAACGAAGCATCGCCCCCCTTGGTCAACCGGAATCCCCTAAATGTGCAAGAAAAGTACAGATTGGAAATTGAATATTGCTCGTCTGGGCACTAAACAAGGTGACGGATAAGCAACGAAATTCAAAACGGGACACCTTAATATGGCAGATACATCACTCAAACCAAGCGATGCGGCGGCACTGGAGACGGCGAAATTCCTACTGGACATCAAAGCCGTCAACTTCCGCCCGCAGGAGCCCTATATGCTCACCGCCGGTTGGGCCAGTCCGGTTTACATTGATTGTCGCTGGGTGATCTCGTTCCCCGAAGCCCGCACCCGCATTATCGAACACGCCGTTGACATGCTGGAAAACGATATCGGTTTCGATAATATCGACGCGGTTGCCGGTGGCGAAACCGCAGGTATCCCTTACGGTGCCTGGATCGCACACGCTACGGACAAACCCATGCAGTACGTGCGCAAGAAGCCAAAAGGCTTTGGCCGCAATGCCCAGATCGAAGGCAATCTGGAAGAAGGCCAACGGGTTCTGTTGGTGGAAGATTTGGCCACCGACGGTGGATCCAAAGTCAATTTCGTCAATGCCCTGCGTGAAGCCGGTGCCAAAGTAACCGATGCTTTTGTGGTATTCTTCTATGGCGTCTTTCCCGGCGCACTGGATAGCCTCAAGGACATCGGTGTGAATTTGCGGTATCTCACCACGTGGCACGAAGTTTTGGCCGAAGCTGAAAAAGGTCAGTATTTCAGCGAAGCCGAAATTGCCGGCGTTCGTGACTTCCTGGCCGATCCGGTTGGCTGGTCCGTGGCAAACGGCGGCAAAGGGGCATAAAGCCCCCTCGCCTGTAACCTGTTATTCCGAAACTGTCGCCAGTTCTGTCGGCGGTGCGATATTGGCATAAAGCGGTGGTAACCTGAGCGCCACTTCCGCACGCCGGTTGAGCGGCTCGATCATACCGTCCGGCGTCGTCACCGCCGGGCTGCTTTCGCCATAAACACTGATGTGAATGCGGTCCGACGGAACACCTGCCCGGATCAGCTGCTTGCGTACAGCGAGTGCCCGCTTTTGGGATAGATCCAGATTGTACGGGTCCGTTCCGGCCCGGTCGGCGTGGCCGTCGATGACAACAGCGCCGGTATCGAACTTGCGAACATAATTCGCAAACTTGTTCAACGCTGCATGGGCATCGTTATCCATGACACCGCTATCCAGGCCAAAGTGGATTGTCGCTTGAGGCTTAATAATCGGCTCTACGTTTTCAATAGCCGCATAGAAGGCATCCCGACAAAGCGCGATGTGATCGGTTTGCCACTTCTCTTCCTGTTGCTCCAACCAGCAATCAAAACTGGCTTGTGCTTTCGCCACTTGCATCGGTGATTGGTCACCGGCACCGGCATTCAAGAATGTGACCAGGCGTTCACGCGCGGCGTTGAGTTCGGGTTTTTTATCATCTTCGATATCCCATTGATTGATCATATCAGGTCCGCGCACTTGACCACGGGCAGCGTCCATACCCTTGTCAGCAAAGTGCTCGGCATCAATCCAGTCTGTCATCTGATCGGCTTCATAGAGCGCCAGTTTCTTGTATTCGCTGGATAAGGCACCCGCAAAAGCGCTGCCTTCTGGTGTCAATTCTCGAACCTCCCCCACACTGGCATAGGTACATCCCGCCAACAGCGGCAATGTCAGTGCAATAGCTCGGCATGAGGTCGTCCACGTCTTTCGGGTATTTCCCATCTCATCATCTCCATACAATAAAATCTGTCGATGATGACGTTTTAACGAATCAATTGGGCCAGAGATTGTCTCAAATAGGGTAAAATTGTGGCAATTGTTGATGATGGATGCGGCCCATCGATAAACAGTGGTAAACTGGTTTTCATGAAAACCAAACTCAGAATGCTCACCACCGGCCTGTTTCTCGTCGCCTGCACAATCCTTTCCTCTGCTGTCTTTTCAGTTACGGCATTGGCAAAAGAAAGTTTGGTGATTGGCATTACCCAGTTTCCAGCCACGTTCCATCCATCAATCAATGCCATGATGGCCAAGACCTACATTCTGGCCATGACCCGTCGTCCGATGACGGCGTATGATGCGGACTGGAACCTGGTGTGCATGCTCTGCGTTACAGTCCCCACCATCGAGAACGGGCTGGCGGTTCGAGAAACCACCCCTGAAGGTGGCGATGGTGTGGCGATTACCTTCACCATCCGTCCCGATGCCACGTGGGGTGATGGTGTGCCCGTATCCAGCAAAGATGTCGTGTTCACATGGCAGGTGGGAAGGCACCCCAAGACAGGTATCAGCAGCGCTGAGCTTTATCGCCGTATTCTCAAAATTGATGAAGTGGACGAGAAGACGTTCACCCTTCACGTGGATCGCCTGACCTTTGATTACAACGACCTAGGCGGGTTGGATTTGTTGCCTGAGCATATTGAGCGTATCAATTTTTCCGATCCGGAGGCCTATCGCAACAAAACGGCTTACGACACCGATACCCTGAACGAGGGTTTGTATCACGGGCCTTATGTTGTCGTCGGGGTGGAGATCGGGTCACATGTGGTGCTGGAACGAAACCCCATGTGGAAAGGCACCCGACCCCAGTTTGATCGCATTGTTGTGCGGGTGGTGGAAAATACTGCCGCACTGGAAGCCAATCTGGTTTCAGGCAGCCTCGATATGATCGCAGGTGAGCTGGGCCTTTCACTAGATCAGGCAATTTCCTTTGATAAACGTCATGGTGCCAAATACCGCGTGCTGTATCAATCCGGGTTGATTTATGAACACATCGATCTCAATCTGGATAATCCGATACTCACCGACGTCCGTGTTCGCCGCGCGTTGGTGCATGCCATTGATCGCGAGGCCATCAGCGCCCAGTTATTTGCCGGACGGCAACCAACCGCCCGCAGCAATGTGAACCCATTGGACCGGGTGTTCGCAAGCGACGTGCCGGGGTTGAATTATGATCCAAAAAAAGCAGCCCAGCTTTTGCGAGATGCGGGATGGGGTACCATGAAAAATGGTGTGCGCGTCAATGAACGAGGCGACACACTGACCCTTGAGTTCATGACCACAGCGGGTAACCGCACACGGGAACTGGTCCAACAGGTCTTACAAAGCCAGTGGAAGTCGCTGGGCATTCGGGTCAAGATCATCAACCAGCCCGCCCGGGTGTTCTTCGGTGAAACGCTGGACCAGCGAAAATACACAGGCCTCGGCATGTACGCGTGGATCAGCTCACCTGAATCGGTACCGCGTACCACGCTTCATTCCGCCTACGTGCCATCGGCAAACAACGGTTACGAAGGCCAGAACTATACCGGTTTTCAAAACACCGAAGTGGACGGGCTGCTCGATGCCATCGAAGTGGAGCTGGATTTCGAAAAACGTCGTGCCTTGTGGCGGCGCCTGCAGGAAATTTATGTGAACGAAGTGCCCGTGATTCCCCTGTTTTTCCGCGCCAATGCATTTCTGCTACCAACGTGGTTACAGGGCATCAAACCCACCGGTCACCAATACCCCACCACATTGTGGATCGAAAACTGGAAGGTAGTGCCATGAGTATCGTCGTCTATGGAGCCGATTACAGCGTCTACACCCGCATCGTCAGAATGGCATTGGCCATCAAGGGTACTGAGTATCAGTTCGAGCCGGTTGATATCTTCTCACCCGACAGCTTGCCGGATGGATACGCTGATGAGCACCCGTTCCAGAAGGTTCCCGCCCTGAGGCATGATGCATTTCACCTGTTCGAAACCGGGGCAATTTGCCGCTACATCGATGAGGTTTTCCCGGCGCCTTCGCTGTTTTCGAACAATGCGCAGGAAAATGCCCACATCAATCAGATCGTCAGTATCATGGACAACTACGTATACAGGTGTTGGGTATGGGACATTGCCGTTGAACGTCTGGACCAAGACCAACCGGACGAAACCAAAATCGAAGCTGCTCTGCCACGGGCCCGCACCTGTCTGGCGTCAATTGAAGCTCTCACAGGCCATGGACCGGGCTTGATCGGGACAACCATCACCCTGGCGGACCTGTATAGTATCGCGATGATGCATTACTTCGTGGCCAGCCCCGAAGGTGCCAGCATGTTGATCGATTACCCCCGCGTGAATACGTGGTGGCATACCTTGTCCGTTTCTGACTGGGCTATTAATACAGCTCCCCCCGGTTAACCAGGTGGACTAAGTGGACGAATGATCACCTACACCTCATCACGATTGTTTCAGGCGGCCATGGTTCTACTGATCATGTCGTTTGTGATCTATGGATTGATGGGGCTCATGCCGGGTGATCCGGTGGACATCCTGATTTCATCCGATCCCGACATTACCGCCGAAGATGCCGCCCGACTGCGTAGCCTCTATGGTCTGGATCAACCCATTTCAGCGCGCTACCTGAATTGGTTGAGTGCCTTGTCAGGTGGCGACTTAGGGTTTTCGCGCATCCATTCAAAACCCGTTTTGGACGTGCTGTTACCCGCTCTTGGGGCGACCACGCTGTTGCTCGGCATTAGTTTCGTTTTGTCCGTGGTGCTTGGCCTGAGCGCTGGTATCTGGGCCGCGTCCAAGCCGAACAGCACCCGCGATTACACCGTGAATTTCGTTGCCTTTGCTGGAATATCGGTGCCACCGTTCTGGTTGGCGATTTTGCTAATCCTGCTGTTTTCCGTTGTGTGGGGTGTTTTGCCTGCTGGTGGTATGGGCACCGCCCAGGCAACGGGCATATGGGGAAATGCCAAGTATCTGGTCTTGCCCGTAATCAGCCTGACCATTGCCAGTGTGGGCAGCCACACGCGATATATGCGGGCCGCCATGATTGAGACGTTACGACAGGACTACATCCGTACAGCCCATGCCAAAGGCTTATCACCTCGGCAAGTTCTGATTGGTCACGCCTTACGCAACGCGCTGCTACCAGTGACCACCATTGTGGCGCTGGATTTCGGTGCGTTGTTTTCAGGTGCCTTGATCACCGAAACCATCTTTGCCTACCCCGGCATGGGGAAAATGATTTTCGATGCCATCATGGGTAATGATTTCAATTTGGCGCTGGTGGCATTGTTATTTGCCACGTGTATGACACTGGCCGGGAACATGCTGGCCGACGGGGCTTACGTGTTGCTGGACCCCCGTATCAAGTTGCAGGGGCGGCGCACATGAATATGACGGCAACCCTATCCGGCACGTCTACGCGTACCTTGGCGTACCGGCGATTCTTGCGCCACCGTCTCGCGGTCATCAGTGCCGTGGTGTTGATGATCCTCATATTGGGGGCGTTGAGTGCCCCCCTTATTGAGACATTCCTTGGCACAGATGCCGATCATGTGGATTTATTTGGTCGCTTTGCCGCGCCGTCGTGGCAACACCCACTGGGCACAGACGAGTTGGGGCGCGATGTGTTGGTGCGCCTGTTGTACGGTGGCCAGGTCTCATTATTTGTGGGTGCCACTGCCGCCATCATCGCGGCCTTCTTTGGTACCGGTATAGGTCTGGCCGCAGGCTATATGGGGGGCCGGTTCGACGAGGCTTTGATGCGGGTTACCGATGGGGTGATCGCCCTGCCCTTGTTACCATTTCTTATTGTGTTGGCAGCGTTGGACATTTCAAAACTGGGGTTGCCCGAGGGCCTGATCAATGATCAGAACATCAATCTATATCGAATTATCGTTATTGTTGCCTTGTTCGGCTGGACCACCACAGCGCGGCTTGTGCGAGCCGGCGCACTCAGCCTGAAAGAACGCCCTTTCGTTTTGGCCGCGCACGCCAGCGGTGCATCCAACTTGCGTATCATGCTGGTGCATATCCTGCCCAATCTGGTATCGCCCATTACGGTGTCCACAACGTTGGCCATGGGCAATATTATTCTACTGGAATCCGTGCTCAGCTTCTTAGGCCTTGGTATCCAGCCGCCCACCCCAAGTTGGGGTAATTTGCTGACCAATGCGCAGGAATTAATTTGGGAAGCCCCGGCGTTGGCATGCTATCCTGGGCTTTTGATCTTCGTAACGGTGATCGCTTTTAATTTCGTGGGCGACGGCTTGCAAGACGCGCTGGACCCGAGAACTCTGGAGCAATAACAAAGTTAATGTGCACTTGAGCGAGATCATTTCCTCGAAATTCCGTACAGTCTATGTTGCACCCTGTAAATTGCTGAGATATACCGTGAAATCTCGTTTACATCGTTCAGGAGCAATTAAATGGCGCAAGTTGGTAACTCCGCGGCTAGCCGCGACATCGCCTACCACGTACATGGCTACACGAACCTCAAAAAACATGAGGATGTGGGGCCTTTCATCATCAAAAGAGCCGAGGGCGTGCGCGTTTATGACGAAAACGGAAAGGGCTATATCGAAGGCCTCGCCGGATTATGGTGCACAGGCCTGGGGTATGGTGAAGAGCGCCTGATCGAAGCGGCGACCAACGCCATGCGTAACCTGTCCTATTGTCATGGTTTTGCGCACATGGCTGCCGATACCGTTATTGATTTGTCCGAAAAGCTTGTCGGTGTTGCGCCGGACGGTATTTCCAAAGTCCTGTATGCTAATTCAGGTTCCGAAGCCACTGATCTGGCTGTTAAACTGATCTGGTATTACCACAATGCCATCGGCAAACCGGAAAAGAAAAAGATCATCTCGCGCATCAAAGCCTATCACGGCGTCACGGTGGCTGCGGCCAGCATGACGGGCCTGCCGCACCTGCATGCGGACTTTGATCTGCCCATCGATCGCATCAAACATACAGATTGCCCCCACTACTACCGGTTTGGTCTGGAAGGTGAGAGCGAAGAAGATTTCGCCACCCGTTGCGCGGCTAATCTTGAGCAAATGATCCTGGACGAAGGTCCGGATACTGTTGCCGCTTTTATTGCAGAACCCATCATGGGCGCCGGCGGCGTTCTTGTGCCCCCCGCCACGTATTTTGAAAAAATTCAGGCCGTGTTGAAGAAGTACGACGTTCTGCTGGTGGCTGATGAAGTTATCAACGGCTTCGGCCGCACGGGTAACATGTGGGGCAGCCAGACTTTTGGTCTGAAGCCTGACCTGGTGTCGTGCGCAAAACAGCTTTCGTCCGCATACCTGCCGATCTCGGCATTGATGATTTCGGACAAGGTCTATCAGGCGTTGGTATCAGAAAGCGAAAAACTAGGCCTGTTCGGCCATGGGTCGACCTATGGCGGACACCCGGTCAGTGCAGCTGTGGCGCTGGAAACCCTGAACATCTACGAAGAACGAGATATTCTGGGTCACGCCCGCCGGATTTCACCAGCACTACAGAATGGCATGCGCCGTTTTGCCGATCATGAACTGGTGGGGGAAGTACGTGGGGTCGGATTAATCGGCGCTATCGAACTGGTCGCCAACAAGGAAACCAAAGAAAGTTTCGATCCCAAAGCCATGGTCGGTGCTTATGCTGTGGGCCGCGCCCGTGAGCATGGCCTGATCTCGCGCCCGATTGCGGATTCCATTGCTTTCTGCCCACCTATGATTGTCACCGAGGATGAAATTGAGGAAATGATGGTATCATTTGGCAAAGCACTGGATGACACCACCGTTTGGGCCAAAAGCGAAGGGCTGCTTTCTTAATGTTACAGTCAAGTTGTTGAATATCATCAGGATTACCGGTTATGGATTACCAAGCCTTCTTTGCGGATAAATTGGACGACCTTCGGGAAGAAGGTCGCTATCGGGTCTTTGCCGAACTGGCCAGGCGGGCTGGAAAGTTCCCCTATGCGCACAGCTATCATGATGGCGACAAGGAAGAGGTCACTGTCTGGTGCTCCAATGATTATCTGGGCATGGGTCAGAACGAACATGTAATGGCCGCCATGCACAAAGCTATCGACGAATGTGGCGCTGGCGCCGGTGGCACTCGAAATATCAGTGGCACCAACCACTATCATGTGTTGCTGGAACGTGAATTGGCCGATCTGCACGGTACTGAAGCGGCGCTGATCTTCGGCTCGGGCTGGGTTGCCAACATGACCACGCTTAGTACTCTGGCCGCCATGATGCCTGACTGTCTCGTCCTGTCTGATGCTTTCAACCACAATTCCATGATTGAAGGCATCCGTCATTCCAAGGCCGATCGGATTATCTTCCGTCACAATGATCTTGAGCACCTTGAAGAACTGTTGGCTGCACAGCCCATTGATCGACCGAAATTGATCGCTTTTGAATCGCTGTATTCCATGGATGGCGACATTGCACCCATCGAAGCAATTTGTGATCTGGCCGAAAAATACAATGCCTTGACCTTTATCGATGAAGTCCATGCGGTTGGCCTCTACGGTGAAGAAGGTGCTGGTGTGGCCCAGCGCGATGGTGTCATGGAGCGCCTCGACATTATTCAAGGCACGTTGGCCAAAGGCTTCGGTGTTGTTGGTGGATACGTGGCCGGTAGCGCAGATTTCTGTGATTTCATTCGCTCCTATGGTGCCGGTTTTATCTTTTCCACCTCCATGCCGCCCAGCGTGGCCGCTGCTGCATTAACCAGTGTGAAACACGTGCGCAGCCACCCGGAACTACGCACACACCATCAGGAACGCGCAGCCACGCTGAAACGCCTGTTGGGCGATGCGGGGTTCCCGGTCATGCCGTCGGTTTCACATATCGTGCCCGTGCAAGTGGGCGATCCGGTCCTGTGTAAAAGCATTTCCGACCGATTGCTGGAAAACCACGGTATTTATGTGCAACCGATCAACTATCCCACCGTCGCACGGGGCACCGAACGGTTGCGGTTTACACCCACACCGCTACATACCGATGCCGCCATGGAACACCTGCTGGAAGCCCTGAAAGAAGTTTGGGCCTTCCACGGATTGAAGGCGGTGGCCTGAACCGTTATTTAAGCGTATAATTCGTACACCATGTATACAGATAACACTCTCACGCCGAAAGAAGCGGTCAGGCTCTGTGCGCTGGGCACTCTAAGCATCCAGCCCATGCCCTATGGGGCCCAATCTTCTATGTCCTATGGGGCCCAGTCTTCTATGCCCTATGGGGCACTAGCCGAATCCATCCGACATTTTGTTTCGCACGTGATTGGCCCTTCGCTGGATGTGATGGGGCAATCCATTGAATTACTGCGTTACGAAGGTCTTGTGGATTTCATCCAGAATGATGGCGAAGACGATGAACTTCTGGTTATTACGGGTTCAGGGCGTGACGCGTTAAAGACCCTGCTACTGGCCCCTGTTCGGATGGGCGCCACGGAACTCAATAAACTCATCATTGCCCTCAAATTCCGGTTCCTTCACGTGCTGGATGCCACGGACCAACAGGGCCAGATTCTGATGTTGACGGACTATGCTGAGAATGAGCTGGTTCGCCTGTCTGAACTGCGCCGCACGCATGCCGCAGACGAAGGCCATATTGCCAGCTGGCTTGACCATGATATTGAACTCGCCCGCCTGCGGGTGCAATGGTTGGAAGACTTCACCACTCATAAATAGCTGAAATAATCAGAAGGCCGGTTTCTTACACACCAGGAACCAGCTTGGCGACCATCTGCTGGATGCCTTTCAGCATGGCTTCGCCCTGTGGGCCGCCGTGGCCCTTCATGTCGTTATTGATGATCAGGGTTATGGCATCCATGTGAATTCGGATGGCTTCATTTTCCGTTGCCGGATCAACCGTGCCATCGAACCGTTCCAGCAGACGGCACAGATGATTACCAACGGACGTAACCAAGTCAAAACCAAAGCTACCACCCTGGCCTTTCATATCGTGCGCCACAGAAAAAATCTTCTTTAGGTTTTCATCACGAGTTTCGCCACGTTCCGTATCCAGTCGAGCATACGCGTTCTGTATTTTGGTCAGATCAGTCTGGGCCCAGACCAGATAGTTCTCAGCCAGGTCCGCAATGGCCTGTTCTGCACGGGCAATGGCAGCCGGATCAACAGCACTGATTCCGCCAACCGTAACTTTGTCCCTCAACTGGGTCGGAGGAGAAATGATCTCCACTTCGTCATCACTTGCCATTGTAATTCGTTCTCCGTCCTGACCATACGATTATAATACTTGCTTCAGATATTCGCCAGTGCATCACAGGTATTTAATGTCAGTAGTTATTTATTTAGTTTTCCACCTTGGGCTTCCGACGGTCGGGATCAGTGAAATTCGGACTGTCATGACGCCGACGATCGGGGCCGAAATAACCACCGGCCTTAACAAAAATACGTTCGTTTTCGATCACTGCCTTTATGCGGTTATACAACTTGTCAGCAGAGACCGGCTTTGCAAGAAACTCATGGACCCCGGAATCTCGCGCTTCAATCACGCGTTCCTCCTCCGAATACCCCGTCAACATAATAATGGGGACGTAAGGGTTCGGCGTATCGGTATCCGTGCGGACCAGTTTCACAAAATCCAGGCCATTCATAGGTTCCATGTTCCAGTCGCACAGGATCACATCAGCGGAGAAATAGTGAAGTTGATTGAAGGCCGATAGACCGTCCGTAGCCGTTTCCACATCACGGACACCAAGTGCGTACAAAATAGATCGAACCATCGACCGCATGTGCATGTTGTCATCGACGATCAGTATTTTCAGCCGTTCTAGATTGTAGCCGACCATACTCTTGGTTTCTCCCGTTCGAACATTATGGCTCCCTAAACCCTAGCACGTACTATACGTACCATTGTATTACTTACTCAATCATCAATTGTTCGTAATTATCCTATTGATATCCATAAATTTATGTGGATTTGCCCGTCAAAGCAGCCCTAACGATCGCAACTCTTCCTTCATATTGGCAGGCAAAACATCTGATTGCCCCGTCATCCCGGCGGCATCTGGAGGAGCATCATTTTCGGGCAGGTATCGCCAGCCCTGAAATGGGCGGTGTGGATATGCCCGTGTTTCAACCAGCTCAGGCCCCAGAATAAGCGCGCAAGCCGGTTTGCCGTCTTCGCGGATATCAGGCTCAATACCGATGATTTCCTGACGAACCTGGATATAGCGGCGAATCACCCAATACAGTGATCCGCCGTCCAGCACTTCATCCTTGCGCCTGGGCGTGTTGCGCGTCACGTGTTTCAGCACGAACGGCTCTCCACCAGCCGCCGCCACCGCACGGCGGTGTTCCTGCCAGTCACGCAGTTGTGAAACCTCGTCCACGCCCACGCATAACTTGATGATGTGAACCGTCATGGATTTACCAGCCGCCACTTCTCAACCAGCGTTTGATCATCCAGAACCGGTCTGATCCCCAGAACTGCTCATCGTCAACAATCACGAATGGTGAGCCGAACACGCCGCGCTCAATGGATGTATCAATTTCATCCTTCAACCGGGTTTTGGCCTCGGGTGTTTTGATAGCATCAAGAACATGACCCCGGTCCGCCCCAACCGAGTCGGCAATGTCCGCCACGGCTTCGACACCCTGAATGTTTTTGCCCTCACCGAAATAGGTCCGGTACACGGCCCGGGCAAAATCTTTGGCCTGATCCGGATCCACATCGTCTATCACGTAAAATGCCCGCGCCGCATTGGCGGTGGAGATCGGGAAGTCACCCGGCAGCGTCCATGGAATATCCATAAAGCGTGCCAAGCGGGCGCAGTCATACAGCAAGTAATCGCCCTTGACCGGAACACCGGCCAGCGGCACAGCGCCCGTTTCCTTCATGGCAACGCCAATCAGGATAGGATGCCAGCGGATGGTCCGGTTATAGGGTGCGACTACATCTTCAAGCCCCTCCGCCGCGAAATAGCCGTAGGGTGATGAAAAATCGAAATAGAAATCAATAGGATTACTGGAGGACATGGGCGAGCTACCTAATCAGAACGAATACTGTAACCTATCATACTAGCGTTCATAGTCAGCGCAAACGGTGAGCGCAATTTCCGATGCCGGACGCGCCATACAGGAATCGAACCATCGCATGGCGTCCGGAAAGTCCGCCCGCAACCCATCATCATCGATTAAACGACCGAGCGACCGCACCCACGGGAACGTGGCGATATCAGCAATGGAGTAATGCGGCCCCATCATGTAATCAAAGATCGACAGTCGATTATCCAGAATACCCATCAGGCGTCGTGATTCCGCCTCATACCGCTCAAGCGCATAGAGGTCTTTGGCATTGTCGTCGCCGCGCCGGTGGAAGTGCTCGAACTGCCCGAACATGGGCCCAATATGGCTGGCCTGAAAGAACAGCCATTGCAGACATTCGGTATGAGCTGGTTGGTTTTGCGGCATTAAGCGTCTGGATTTCTCAGCCAGATATATCAGGATCGCACAGGATTCCATGACGCGCACGGGCACGGGCATGGGCGCATCTACTGGTCCATTGGGATCAATCAGAATGGGGACCTTGCTGTTGGGGCTGATGGACATAAACGCCGGGTCGTGCTGCTCACCTTTGAACAAATTGACGGTGTGCGCTTCATACAAAAGGCCAGTTTCTTCCAGCATACAGGCAACTTTAATCCCGTTCGGCGAATTGATGGAATAAAGCTGTATCCGGTCCGGGTGTTCTGAAGGCCACCGCGCCTGAACTTTCGATAGATCAAACATGTGAAGCGCCTCCCCTTACATCAGAACCAGGGCGTATAGCCCTCATAACATAATAAGCGCCGCCAGCCCCAAAAAGGCAAAAAACCCGACCACGTCGGTGACCGTGGTCACGAACACGCTGGATGCAATAGCGGGGTCTGCCCCGGCGCGTTCCAGCAGTATGGGAATGGATGTACCAGCCAGCCCGGCAATGGTCATATTCACAACCATGGCCAGCGCGATCACCAGGCCAAGCGCTATATCATCAAACCACAACCACGCCACACAGCCCGCGATGACCGCAAAAAGCACACCGTTGATGGACCCCACCAGAAGCTCTTTCATAATAACGCGTGTGGCATTGGTGGCGGTCAGCTCCTTGGTGGCGAGGCCGCGCACCGCCACGGTCAGGGTTTGGGTTCCTGCATTACCGCCCATGGACGCCACAATTGGCATCAGGACCGCCAGCGCCACGATCTGCTCAATGGTGGCTTCAAACAAGCTGATCACGGCGGATGCCAGCACGGCAGTCAACAAATTCACCGCCAGCCACACAAAACGTGACCGCGTGGTATCAAGCGCCGCATCATACAGATCATCCTCGCCCACACCGGCCAGCAACATCATGTCTTCTTCATGTTCGTCATCGATCACGTCAACGATGTCATCAATGGTAATAGCGCCCACCAGCCGCCCGTTTTCGTCCACCACAGGCGCCGATACCAGATCACGTTGCCGGAACAGATACGCCACATCTTCCTGATCCATGGTGATCGGCACAATGAGCATCTGCTCCCACATCACCTCGGTGATTTTAACGGGCCGGCGGGTGCGTAACAGGCTGGATAATCCCACCGCACCAATAGGTTTGTGCTGTGGGTCTACCACGTAAATATCATAGAAAAATTCAGGCAGAGAATCCGGTGCATCTTCGGCGCTCTGGCGCATGAAATCGATGGTTTTACCCACGGTCCAGAATTCCGGCACGGTCACCAACTCGCGCTGCATCAAACGACCGGCGCTGTCTTCGGGGTACTTCAGACTCTCGAGGATAAAGGTGCGGTCTTCGGCCGGTATAGCGTCCAGAACCTTGCGCTTATTTTCTTCATCCAGATCTTCGATGAAATCGACCGCATCATCACTGTCCAGGTTGGTCACCGCTTGAACGATGTTATCCAGACCCCAATGCTCAAGAATTTCATCGCGAACATTGTCATCCAACTCGGCCAGCGAATCGTGGTCCAGATCATCACCCAGAACATCCAGAAGGCGCAGCCGGTCAGCGGTGCTGAGCCATTCCAGCAAATCGGCCACATCGGCATAGTGCAGCGGCGCGCACAGTTTCCGCACTGCTGCGAAGTCAGCCGCGTCCAGCGCATCAACGATCTCATCGACCTGATCCGTATCCAGCTCAAAAGACGGGCTGTCGCCCTGCTCTTTGGCTAATTCTGGCTGTGAATCGCTCATATACCCCCAAACTTTCTTTGTTAAACACCAGTTTAACGGCCTGAGGGGAATGGGCCAGAGAAGAATAAGCCACAGGAATAAAGGGTTAGTCGATGTTAAGGTCGAGGCGTACTTTTTTGGTCAAATTCCGAGATGCCAGATAATGTGATGTTTCCAGGTACCCTTTCAACTCAGCAACGGATAACCCCGGCTCGGCGTAATGCTGTATCCACTTCATGCCGCGCGAGGCGAAATAAGGTGCCGGCCGCAAACCGTCCTGACCCCTGAGAACCTCATAAGCGATCTCGCTGGCTTTAAAGGTGATGCCGGAATTCTTACCGTTATCCCACCACCCCACAGCAAACACTTTGCCCTTAGCCCCACCAACCTTCCAAACATGCCCCCCATTCCACTGCATCACGTATGCGGTGGCGGGCAGAGAGGCGCAAAATTCGTTGAACTGGTCGGGTGTCATCATGTGAAGATTTTGGCATGAAACCGCATCCTAGGTATCAACATTCAACTGTTCAGCAATTTTTTTGGCGGCGATGATACCCGACTGGTAGGCCCCGTGGCAGGTGCCTTGGCCGCCAATTTGGGTGGCTTCACCGGCAAAGAACAGCCGATCATCCACGGTGCGTTCCAGATTGGCGCGCTGATGGGCTTGGCCGGGGCTGGCACATGCCCATGATCCCCGAACCCAGGGCTCTGTGCTCCAGGCCGTAACAATGGTGCGGGTCACGTGTTTTCGCACATCGTTGCCGAGCACGTCGGCGACCCGGTCCACGGCGAAGTCATGACAGGCTTGCTGGCCCTGTTTTTCAAGCCAGACGGCGTGACGGCCGCCCACAAACACCGCCGCCGCATTAACCCCCATAACGCTGGCATCGATTTTACCGGCTTCGCCGCCGTCGTTCCAGATACTGTAATGACCTCGGCCATCTGGCCCGAACACGTCTTTATCAAAATGGACACCCATTTTGTTTTCTGTGCCCATGGGCAAATTATTGATGGCATCGATTTTCCAGTCCGGCAGGCCAGAGGCAAAATCGATTTCCCCTGATGCCAGAACGCCGGTTGATACGGTGCAGAGCGCCGCGCGCCCTTTGATGGTGCCTTTGGCGGTTTCCACCTGTACGCCGTGGGTGCCAGCACCCGACCAGTCGATCTTTTCAACCCGGGTGTTGAGCGATACGGTCACATCCGCTCCCCACGCCGCCACCAGGCTGCCGTAGCCTTGCAGAGCCTGAAAGCCCAATTCACCAACGGCGCTGTCGTGATCGGTGGTTGAAACCATATCCGCATCCATGCCCCATCCGGACTCGAGGGTACACAGAAACGGTGGGGCGAATTCGTGTTCGATATCAATAACGTCGCTTATGGCAACGTCCCGACCTTCTTTGGCCGCAGCCGCGATTGCCGCGTAACTATGGTCATAAAACTTGATACAGGCGGCGCGTTGATCAGCGCTGAGCGGGGCACCATTTCGGTGGAACCTGTGATCGCCTTGTTCGAACAAATGGCTTTTGTCTTTGCTCAGCGCAATGCCCAGATTGTCGGCGATGGTCGTGAAAGGATTGGTAGCGCCCCCAACCAGCCAGGCACAGCCCAGGTCGAACCAAACGCCGGGCGCGAGTTCTTCGGAATACGCGCGCCCGCCGATACGGTGTGATCCCTCGACCAGCGTATAGCTAAGCCCAAGTCGGGCCAGTTCCTTGGCCGCCGACAAACCGGATGATCCCGCACCAATAATGATAACGTCTGTTTCTGAGCTCATAGAGCACAGGTTACACGTATATATGCGCCACAGTCCAAATACTTCCGCAAAACGACAAACGCGCCACATGAAGCGGCGCGTTTGTTTCGTTTTTCAAGTGTTGGTGCGGCCGAGAAGACTCGAACTTCCACGGGATTGCTCCCACAGCGACCTCAACGCTGCGCGTCTACCAGTTCCGCCACGGCCGCGAACACTCTTTGCGACGATCAACACATAGGTATTGATTGCCGCCTGATAGAGGGCGTAAATAGCAATTACATACCCCCTACGCAAGCACCGGATACCGCCAGAGACCATGAAATGTGACCATGAATACTGATTCTGATTTAAACGCGGACCTGGAATGGAAGTTTTCCCATGCACCGGTCGATTACGAAGACGCCCTGACGTTCATGGAAGAACGCGCAGCCGCTATTTATTCGGGAACCCAGCCTGAATGTATCTGGATGCTGGAACACCCTGCCCTTTATACCGCCGGTACGAGCGCGGATATTTCGGAGCTGGTGTCACCCGACCGCTTCCCGGTGTATGAGACCGGACGCGGCGGACGCTATACCTATCACGGGCCGGGACAGCGTATTGCCTATGTGATGCTGAATTTGGATAAACGCGGGCGCGATATCCGGGCCTTTGTGGCTAATCTGGAAGAATGGGTTATCAAGACCCTCGCCCAGTTCAATGTGACGGGTGAGCGCCGTGAAGGGCGTGTGGGCATCTGGGTCGACCGGGCCAGGTACGACAACCATCCGGACCGCGAAGACAAGATCGCCGCCATTGGGGTCAGGGTACGGCGATGGGTGACGTTTCACGGGCTTTCCATCAATGTGGAGCCTGATCTGGAGCATTTTTCCGGCATCATCCCGTGCGGCATTGAAGAACACGGGATCACGTCGCTGGTGGATTTGGGCGTCCCCGCCACTGTACAGGACGTGGATAACGCCCTGATCGCCACGTTTGAGGATGTGTTTAAGCCTTAACCGTCAGATCAAGTTATAAGGTTCGCTCCACGACCCGGCGGCAAAGCGGTCCAGCTTGAACGAGCTTAAATTGATCTCAGGCGTTTTACCCGATGCCAATTCCGCCACCGTGGCGCCCACACCGGGGCCAATACCAAAGCCATGACCGCTGAGACCCGTTACAATAATCAGGCCATCCGGGCCGGGGCTATCGTCAATCACGGGCAGCATGTCAGGTGTCAGTTCGATATTCCCGGCCCATGCTTTTTTGAGGGCCACACCTTTGATCTGCGGGAACAGTTTTTGTAGCTCATCCATGGTGGCATTGACCATTTTGGTTTTGGGCATAGGATCGCCAATCCGGGCCCGGTGCAGCGGGTCGGCCATGGCGGCGCTACCCGGAATACGGCCGATCAGATCGCGCCAGAACGGGTGGCCGAAATGGAGGCTGACCCGGTCTTTGTTCTTCATGAAATCACGCAGGAAGTATTTGGCGTATTTGAGATCACCCAACCGCATGTCGTAATCGGTAATATCCAGTCCGGACATGGTAAAACAGCCGTCCTGTCGCTGCACAAAGCCCATGGATGGTGTCCAGTTGGCGGGCTCCATAATACGTTCCACGGCCTGGGTTCTGGCAACGGTGCCGCGCACCCGTAACTGGGGCAGGTCCACACCCAGCCACTTAACCACCGTAGACGTCCAGGCACCCGCCGCACAGATCACGGTGCCCGCATTCACAAAGCCTTTGGATGTGTTCACGCCGGACACGCGCCCGGCCTGCGTATCAATGCCGGTCACGGCGCAATTTGTAATGACCTGACCACCGTGACGGATGATGCCACGCGCGATGGCGTCCGTTGCCAGCTCCGGGTCCGCATTACCATCGTTTGGCACATAAACACCCGCCTTCCAGTCGCGTGACATGCCGGGTACGATTTCGGCGACTTCCTGACCTGTTAAGACACGGGCACCCAGATCATGGTTGGCGGCTGCATCCCGCCATTCTTCATAGTCGGCGATCACGGCCTCATCATCGGTCATGCCCATGATGCCGGTTTGCTGCCAGCCCATACCCTCACCCAGTTCTTTCTCCAGGCCCTGCCAGATGGCGTTGGACCTCATCATCATGGGCAGTTCAAGCGGATCACGGCCTAACTGTCGCACAAAGCCCCAGTTGCGGCCTGATTGCTCCCACGCCACCTTGTGGTTCTTCTCGATCACCACAACGTCCATACCGGCCTTGGCCAGATAGTAGGCAGTACTACAGCCGATGATGCCACCGCCAATGATGACCACGTCTGCCTGCTTAGGGATGTCCTGTTTGGGGATGTCTTGTGTCATAATTTAATCCGAGTGCCGTGTGTGGAAGCCAGGTTCAGGCCGTTCCAACTCTGGTGTTTCCGTTATGCCGCTAACCTCAGCCAGTGGAGGGCCGCTATGACATTGTTTGATCATTTGGTCCACATGGTCAATAGGGCCAGAGAAAACGCCTTCCACACTGCCGTCTCTATTATTTCTAACCCAACCATCCAGCCCCAGTGCGTTCGCCTGTTGCCGGGTCCAGCCTCGGTACCAGACGCCCTGTACCCTGCCCTCGATGCGGATACGCACGCACTTACCCGACACCGATTTCGCCCCATAACAAATTGAACGCCAGCGCGAACATGATACAGGCAATAGTGCCTTCCATTAGACGCGTGCCACGTTGGGTGCGAAAAAACGGTGCAACCCGGATCGCGGCATAACCGATGCCATAGAACCAGAACACCGATGCAGTCATGGCACCGACAGCGAACCAAGCACGGGCCATTCCATCGTATTGCCCGGCTAGCCCACCCAATAATACTACGGTATCCAGATACACATGCGGATTAAGTAATGATAGTCCCAACACGGTGAGCACAGCATTTCGGGCTGAACGGCCACTGCCCGGTTTGATCGACGCCTCGGCGTCATCCCAGGTACTTGATGTGGCCAGCCACGCCCGCCGTATGGATAACAGTCCAAAGCCGATTAGAAATACCCCGCCGCCGAATGCTGCACTGGCGCGAATGACCGGGTCTTGCGCGATCAGTGTTCCCACACCGGCTGCGCCCACTGTTATCAAGAAAATATCCACCAGCATGCAGGCTGTGGCCACGGCAAACACATGCTCACCACGGATACCCTGACGGATGACGAAGGCGTTCTGGGCACCGATTGCAATAATCAACCCCGCCCCCAGCACCAGGCCTTCCAGAAAGATTGAGAACATGGCTGGGGGGCTCCTGACGCCGCCGTTACTCGAACGTCATAATGACCTGATCAACGGCCAGACTATCGCCCGGCTCAGCACCAATATCCGAAATCACACAGTCTTTTTCGGCCCGCATGACATTTTCCATTTTCATGGCTTCGATCACGGCAAGCTCTTCACCGGCTTTGACTTCCTGACCTTCGGACACAGACACCGATACCAGCAGCCCTGGCATGGGTGACAGCAGCAACTTGGACGTATCGGGCGGTGCTTTGTGGGGCATCAACCTGTTCAGATGCGCCACATTCGGGCTAACCACCAGAAGATCGGCTTGTACACCGGAATGTACGATCCGGTAGGTCACATTGACCCGCGATACCTGCATACACACGTCGGCGCCATTGATCTGACCCACGAACAGCGGATTGGCCATATTCCAGTCGGTGTGGACAACCATGTCCGTATCACCCACGGTCACCGTATAGTCGTCATCCACCATGGTCACTGAAACCGGATGATGGTCATCGCCATCCACAACCACCCAATCGGTCGCCACCTGTCTGCCGTGACCGGCCAGTTGGCCGCTGATCATAGCCGCACGGCGCTGGAAGCTATAGTGCATGACCGCCCCCACCGCGATAACCAGATTGGGATCATCGTGCACGGCGTCGGCTGGATTGAACCCGCCCGGGTATTCTTCGGCGATGAAGTTGGTGGTGATGTTGCCGTCGATAAATCGCTGGTGCGCCATAAGGGCTGCCAAAAACGGGATATTGTGCGACACACCGCGAATGTAATAAGCGTCCAGCGCTTCGCGCATGGAAGCAATCGCCGCATTTCGGTCCGGTCCCCAGGTCACCAGCTTGGCGATCATGGGATCGTAATACATGGAAATCTCGCCGCCTTCATAGACGCCGGTATCCACGCGGACAATGCAGTCGGGATCGGATACCGCACTCGGTGCCTGATACCGTGACAACCGACCGATAGAGGGCAGGAAGTTACGGAATGGGTCTTCGGCATAGACCCGGCATTCCATGGCCCAACCGTTGAGCTTCACGTCAGCCTGTTTGATGGTCAGTTTTTTGCCAGCCGCCACATTGATCATCTGCTCAACCAGATCAAGACCGGTGATCAGTTCCGTTACCGGATGTTCCACCTGCAAGCGGGTGTTCATTTCAAGGAAGAAGAAATTACGGTTTTTATCAACGATGAATTCAACGGTACCGGCTGATTGATACTTGACCGCCTTGGCTAACTTGACGGCTTGTTCGCCCATGGCCTGGCGCGTGTCTTCATCAAGAAATGCACTTGGCGCTTCTTCGATGACTTTCTGGTGGCGGCGCTGGATCGAGCATTCCCGCTCGCCCAGATAAATCACGTTGCCATGAGCGTCACCCAGGACCTGAATTTCAATATGGCGTGGCTCTTCTATGAACTTTTCAGCGAACACCCGGTCATCACCAAAGCTGGATTTTGCTTCGTTGGTGGCACGCACAAAACCATCAAGACATTCGGCGTCGTTATAGGCGACCCGCATACCCTTGCCACCGCCGCCAGCAGACGCTTTCAGCATGACTGGATAACCGATTTTCTTCGCTATCTTAACGGCTTCCTTGGCGTTTTTGATGGCGTCGGGATAACCCGGCACCGTGGAAACGCCGGCCTTCTTAGCCAGTTTTTTGGATTCAATCTTGTCGCCCATGGCCGTAATGGCGCGTGGTTTGGGGCCAATAAAGGCAATCTTCTCACGGGCCAGCGCACGGGCAAATGACGCATTCTCGGACAGGAAGCCATAACCGGGATGAACCGCATCGGCCTTGGTGTCGCGAATGGCTTGCAGGATATTTTTCTGAACCAGATAGCTTTCCGCCGATGGTGCCGGGCCGATGCATACAGCCTCGTCTGCCATAGCAACGTGCAGGGCCAGGTTATCGGCCTCTGAATAGACAGCGACGGTCATGATACCCATCTTTTGAGCCGTCTTGATTACTCGACAGGCGATCTCGCCACGATTGGCGATGAGAATTTTTTTAATCATGTGTTACATCTTGCTCCCGAACAAACCCATAGCGTACGCCGCGTGCAGCGCAAGTGGTGCTCCCCATGCCACCATCGGTAACGCAAACCACCATTCCCCCGGTGCGAACACGTAGTTTACCGCCACGCCCGCAATCATCACGACAAAATAAACGGCCATATGAATGGCAAATCCCCGCAAGCGGGTCCGGGCAGGTGTTGAAGAAACATCGTTATCTGACATGGTTAGGTCGCTCATTTCTATGCCCACACTGTATGCCCACATGGGCCGGATCAAAGCGGCATATTGCCGTGTTTTTTCCACGGGTTTTCGATTTCTTTATTGGCCAGCATACGTAAGCTCCGACAAATACGTTTGCGCGTATTGTGGGGCATAATCACATCGTCAATAAAGCCGCGTTTGCCAGCAACAAAGGGGTTAGCAAAACGCTGACGATATTCTTCGGTGCGGGCTTCGATCTTCTTCTCGTCGCCAATATCACCTCGGAAGATAATTTCCACCGCACCCTTTGGCCCCATCACCGCAATCTCGGCGGTGGGCCAGGCAAAGTTCACATCACCGCGCAGGTGCTTGGAACTCATCACATCATAGGCCCCGCCATAGGCTTTGCGGGTAATAACGGTAACTTTTGGCACCGTGGCTTCGGCATAGGCGTACAGCAGCTTGGCACCATGTTTGATGATGCCGCCGTATTCCTGTGACGTACCCGGCATAAAGCCCGGGACATCCACAAACGTAACCACGGGGATATTGAAGCAATCGCAGAACCGCACAAACCGTGCGGCCTTGATGGAAGAATTGATATCCAGACAACCAGCCAGCACCATGGGTTGGTTGGCAACTATCCCTACGGTGGAGCCTTCCATCCGCCCAAATCCGATGATGATATTGCCCGCATAATTGGGCTGAAGCTCAAAGAAATCTTCTTCATCAACCATTTTCAGGATCAATTCCATCATGTCGTATGGTTTGTTGGGATTATCAGGCACCAGCGTATCCAGAGACATCTCCACCCGGTTTGCCACGTCCGGTGTGGGACGTACCGGCGGATTCTCCTTAGCACTTGACGGTAAGAAGTCCACAAACCGGCGCAGATACATCAAGGCTTCCACATCATTGGGGAATGCCTTGTCAGCCACACCAGATTTCGTCGTATGCGTGGTGGCACCGCCCAGGTCCTCAGCGGTAACCTCTTCATGGGTCACGGTCTTGACCACATCAGGGCCGGTTACAAACATGTAAGACGTGTCTTCCACCATGAAAATGAAATCCGTCAACGCAGGTGAATACACCGCCCCACCGGCACAGGGGCCCATGATCATGGAAATTTGGGGTATGGCACCGGATGCCATGGCATTGCGCTGGAAGACTTCGGCATATCCGGCCAGCGAGTCCACGCCTTCCTGAATACGCGCGCCGCCCGAATCGTTAAGCCCGATAACGGGTGCGCCAACCTTGATGGCCTGATCCATGATCTTGCATATTTTTTTGGCATGGGAGGCAGAAAGTGATCCACCGAATACGGTGAAATCCTGACTGAACACAAAAATGAGGCGACCGTTGATAGTACCGAACCCGGTTACAACACCATCACCGGGGATGACCTGATCCGCCATGCCGAAATCTGTGCAATTCTGCTCCACAAACATATCCCATTCCTCGAAGGAGTCGGGATCGAAAAGCATCTGGATACGTTCGCGGGCGGTCAGCTTCCCTTTGCTGTGTTGGGTATCAATACGGCGTTGACCACCGCCCAATCGGGCCTGTTCACGCTTTTCTTCAAGCTGTCGAATGATGTCATGCATGGCGGTCTCTACCCGTTACCCCTTATGATTCCTCACAATTTATGCTGCATTGCGGTATCATACCAGCAAAATGCATGGCAGAATCAATAAGCTTATCAATCTGGTTACTGAATTAACTCAAGAAATGTGGCTGTCGCCAACACATCCACTTTGATTTGGCGTTGCCGGTCCAGGGCTTCTTTATCTTCACCCCATTTTTCGGCCTGATAATGCTCATCGACCATGGCCGCATCGTATGCCGCCACCGCCGACAACTGACCGTGATAAACAGCCAGCGCCATCACAACCGAACTTAGAGATGTGGCAATATCCGTAACCGCCGCCAACTCAAAATCATTCAGACGCCCAACCTTCGCCGTGATGGCCTGAATGGCCTCAGCTGGTTGATCCACATGAATAACACCACTTGTGGCCGTAAGGTGGGCGCCCAATGCACTGCCCGCCCAATTCAATAGTGGTTGCCACACCTCCCCCTGACGACTAACCAGATCCTCAGGCTCATCCGCCCAGTAACAAATCAGGTCAGATTTGGCATAGTGCGATAGCTGGTCGATGAAAACAGTGCGATCACTGGCGATACGGTCTATGGCGGCGTTTGCCAAGCCACACAGAGGCATGGTTGCCGGATTAATATCGTCACCTTGCGCATCCCATTCCTGGGCCATGGCTTGTCCAAGTTTATTGTAAGGCACCTGAAGCGGCACGCCACCGGGTGTACGCACGGGACGACCATCCAGCTGAATGGCCCAGTTACCAGCGATTTCTACAGCCGTGGCAGATTCGTAAAATCGACGCGCTTTAGTCATTAGTTACCCAATAAATTGTTCAACAGGCCTTCTACCGGGTTTTCTTCTGGGGTTTCTTCTTGGACCGGCGGTTGCTCCTGTTGTTTTGGGCTGGATGGCACATCACCGGCGGGTTGGCCCGGCTGTAATGGTTTTCCGGCCAGCGCCAAAGCGCAATAATCCGTGCTGTCGATTTCGTTTGCAACCGTATCCAATACAGCGCCCAGAAGGATGGATACACCCCCCGTCGCAATCCCGGTGGCCAGCGATGCTGCGCCCAACAGAACATCTGCTTTGTCTGCGGTAAAAGATGGATCTTTCAGGGTACCGCCCACCGAGATACCGATTTCTGCAACGGATACGACGCTGGCCGATTTGGCACGAGGGTCGAAATACAGGTTTAACTTCTCTTCACGCAGATCAATGCCACCCTCACCAATTACCGACAGGCCATCTGTTTCAACCAGTATGGTTTTACTGGTCGCCATACCCTGAACAATGTCGAAATCAACGACCGCACATTGCAAATCGTTGATATCGCCAACCAGAACATCGGTCAAAGGCCCTGACGGGACGTTTAAAGCATCGATATCGATATGGCCGTCCTCACTCACCACACGTAGCTTGCCGTCTAACCCCGCCATTATTGATCGCACTGAGTTGCCTGCCCCCTTGGCCGTGATCGATACATCCATCATGCCGCTTAAGGCTTCTTCACCCGTCATTTCCTTGAGAATTCTGCCATAATCGATTTTCCGCGCATCCGCAGCGATTGCCAATTTAGCGTCGCTCAGTTGGACGTCCCCTTCAATGCGACCACCGCCAAAATCAAAACCGAACGAGCGCACATTCAGTGCCCGTTCTTCAGGGTTAAATCAGCATCCACATTGCCCAATGTCACTCCATTGGTCACAACGTCCTTGCCTGAAAATTTCACACTGGCGTCAACCGAATTCAGACCGTCCAATGATATTGGATCATCCGGGAATACACGCCCGTCGTCAGGACCAGTGTCCGGTGTCGTATTGCCCTGAGATGGGGTCGGCTGAATATCTACTGAATCGAAATGATTGGACGACAGATCAGCAATCACGCTTGGCCGTATGCCCGCCAGGTTGAACGAAATATTACCGGCCAAATCACTGTCACCAATTTTCATGCCAAGCCCGTCGATGGCAAAGCCGCCATCCACATCACGTAAAGCCCCCTTCAACGCAATCGACTTTTCGGGTAAAGAAGCACTGCCGTCAACACCAGCCATCGCCATACCTCGGCTTGCGATGGCTGCCATGTCGTCGCCCGTCACATCAAAACCAATGTTCACCCCCGAGGCACTACGTGGTTTTTTTACGGTGCCGTTCAATTGGACGCGGGCACCCAGTGATGAAATTTCCAATTTTACAGGGAACATTCCGTCACTACTCAACGCTGCAACGGATCCCATTTCTCCCTCAACGCTGATATTTTCGTTGTTGTAGATTGCTTCCATTGCCAACGACAGGGGCGTGTCTATGCCATCCGTACTCAAGTCCAAATTGGTCAAGGTGAATTTATGAGTCTGACCATTCACGCCATCTAAAAATTGC
>Ga0233433_10000347_pt1 | contig 51152 bp, 49 predicted proteins | sample SI_122_August201_5_FD_179868 | JGI IMG/M metagenome (GOLD analysis project Ga0233433, IMG submission 179868) | Seawater microbial communities from Saanich Inlet, British Columbia, Canada - SI_122_August2016_100_MG | ecosystem: Environmental > Aquatic > Marine > Inlet | place: Canada: British...
ATGGTTTACAAAAAATGGTCCAGAAAAAAATCTTTACAGAAGATATAATATTACTGATGTTAAAAAATCTGATGACTATGGAGCAATGAGATTTATTTTACAAAAACGTTTAAAAAAGCTAAAGGAAGAAAGAATATTGCCCGAGTTAATTATTGTTGATGGCGGGAAAGGGCAAATAAGTCAGGCTAAAGATATATTGAAAGAGCTTGATATATCAACAACCATAATTCTGGGTGTAGTCAAAGGTCATAAACGTAGGACAGATAATGATAGAATATTAGATATAAACTTTAATGATATTACTTTAACTTTATCTGCTGATACAATTATGCGCATACAGCAGATGCGAGATGAAGCTCATAGATTTGCGATTATGGGGCAAAGAAAGAAATCTAATAATAAACAATATAATTCTAAGCTAGACTCTATTCCAGGAATAGGTAAAATTAAAAAAATAGAGTTATTGAAATATTTTGGAGGGATACAGGGGGTTATGAAATCATCTATTGAAGATTTAACAAAGGTACCAGGAATAAGCACACACTTAGCTGATATAATTTATAATCACTTGCATAGTAATGAAGTTTAATATACCAAATTCTTTGACTTTAGTAAGAATATTACTCATCCCAATAATAGTATGCTTATTTCTTTTAAGCCCTCAAGGATATCGGACTATAATATTTTCTCTATTTCTTTTAGCAACGATTACAGATTATTTAGATGGATTTTTTGCAAGATATATGAAACAAGTTACTAATTTCGGTACATTTTTAGACCCTGTTGCAGACAAACTTCTGGTAATAATTACCTTGATACTTTTAATCACAGAAAACCAAGATATTTTTTTCCTTGTACCTGTTTTGATTATTATTACTCGTGAGTTCCTGGTTATAGCTATAAGGCAAAGATTAGCTGAAGCAGGTGATAATATAAAACTAAGTGTTTTATTTATCTCTAAGATTAAGACTGCAATTCAATTAATATCTTTGTTACTCTTATTATATAAATTTCCTCTGCTTGGAATTGATATTTATCAGTTAGGTATACATTTATTGCAGATCGCATCTTTATTAACATTGATATCTTTTTTTTATTATGTTAAAAAGTCCTGGAATGTTATTATTAAGTAAGTCGTAACGTTTTGAATTAAGCGAGAATAGCTCAGTTGATAGAGCGCAACCTTGCCAAGGTTGAGGTCGCGGGTTTGAGCCCCGTTTCTCGCTCATTAATGGCTAAGTGGCAGAGTGGTCATGCAGCGGCCTGCAAAGCCGTCAACGCCGGTTCGATTCCGACCTTAGCCTTAAATTACTACAGTACTCATATTCGGTGACAACCACCTAACAATATGGTACATTCTAATCTTCGAAATCTATGATTACCATAGCCCGGGTGGCGGAATTGGTAGACGCAAGGGACTTAAAATCCCTCGAGGGCAACCTCGTGCCGGTTCGACTCCGGCCCTGGGCAAAATTATGAATAAAATAATATTTATATCATTAACATTAATTATTACAGGATGTGCTAAAAGTATAGTAAACCCTTTAACAGGATTAATTATGCCCGAGTATAATGCGGATTCGGTCAATGCAAATGATTATGGTGCTTACCCAAAAGATTATCAGAAAATTCTAAAAGATTACTTGCAGAATAAGTTAATTAACCATGAAGACGCTAAAGTAGAATTTATTAACAAACCAGTTAAGAAGTCAATATCCCAAGCTAGTAATATTTATACAGGATACAGATTATGTTTGTCAATTAATTCGAAAAATAGAAAATCAGTTTATACTGGTTTCAAAACACATTTATTTGTCATAAATGATTCCAAAATAATCTTACACCTTTATGATAGTGGCTTATTAAAGATACCTTTCAACCTTTGTGTGGATAGAAAAGAATCAGATGGTATGTATCTAAATGAAATACCTGATAAAATAGAAGATATTCTTCTTGAGGAAATGGATGAAATTGATCTAAATAAAAGATCTAATCAGTCTATCAAAAGTAAAACGAACACATATATACTCTGCAAGGTTAATGGAGTAGAGCGGACTCTATATTTCAATGAATACAATAAGTTATTCGTAGAATCATCTGGCATCAATGAAATTGAATTAAGTGATGTTGAGTTTTCAACTACACATATACTTGGGTCTAATGGCACCGAGGAAATTCTAATCAATAGAGTTTCAGGGTCAATTATAATTACTCAATCTAATACAAAGCCTTCAGAAGGAATGTGTGAATTATTTGATAATAAAAAATTCTAACTTGATATTCGACTTTTCTTGAATATCAAATGAATACAGATTATAGTAATTATTCATTCGGGGTTAATTATGAAAAGTGATATTGAAATAGCTCAAGCAGCAGAATTAGAAAAAATATCGTCTATAGCTAAAAAGTTAGATATTCCAGAAGATTCATTGGAGCCATATGGTCATTACAAAGCTAAAATCTCATTAGATTTTCTAAAATCACTAGATGATAAAAGAGATGGGAAGTTAATTCTAGTAACTGCTATTAGCCCTACGCCAGCAGGAGAGGGTAAGACGACCACATCTGTTGGACTTGGCGATGCGCTTAATCAAATTGGGAAAAAAGCACTTATAACGATTAGAGAGCCTTCTTTAGGTCCTGTATTTGGTATGAAAGGTGGAGCGGCTGGTGGAGGAATGGCTCAGGTTATTCCTATGGAAGACATCAATCTTCATTTCACTGGTGATTTTAATGCAATACAGTTAGCTAATAATTTATTGTCAGCAATGCTTGATAATCACATACATCATGGGAATAAACTAAATATTGATGTTAGAAGAGTAACCTGGAAAAGAGTGCTCGATATGAATGATAGGGCCTTAAGAAAAACTGTCTGTTCGCTAGGTTCCATCGGAAATGGTTACCCTAGGGAAGATGGGTTTGATATTGTTGTTGCATCAGAAGTTATGGCAATCTTCTGTTTGGCAACATCACTAGCAGATTTAAAGGAAAGACTGGGTGATATTGTGATCGCTTATACAAGAGATAGAGAACCTATTCTAGCAAGACAGATAAATGCTCATGGAGCAATGACGGTATTACTTAAAGATGCTGTAATGCCGAATCTGGTTCAAACACTTGAAAATAATCCTGCAATAATTCATGGAGGACCATTTGCAAATATTGCACACGGTTGTAATTCCGTTATTGCAACAAAAGCATCTCTTAAGTTAGCAGATTATGTTGTAACAGAAGCAGGTTTTGGAGCAGATTTAGGTGCTGAGAAATTTTTGGATATAAAATGTAGAAAAGCAGGCTTGACACCTTCAGTTGTTGTATTAGTTGCAACTATTAGAGCATTAAAATATCATGGCGGTTGCTCTAAAGAAGAGTTTTCAGTTGAAGGCTGTGATTATCTAAAAAAAGGTCTTGTTAATCTAGAACGACATGTCAAAAATTTAAAAAAACATTACGGCTTACCAGTGGTTGTGGGTATAAATGGTTTTGCTAGTGATACAGATGCTGAAAGAAAAATATTGCAAGATAAATCAGACGAACTTGATGTTCCAATAGTTTCATCAACACATCACGCAAATGGTGGAGACGGAGCAAAAGAACTAGCAGAAACTGTTGTCAAAGTGATAGATGAGGTAGAAAATAAATTTAAATTTTTATATGAAGATGACTTAGATTTATGGTCTAAAATGGAAACAATTGCACAAAAGATTTATGGTGCATCAGGAATATCTGCTCCTGCAAATATTAAGAAACAGATTGATGATTTACAGAAGAATGGTTATGGAAAATATCCTGTCTGTGTCGCAAAAACACAATATTCTTTCTCAACAGACCCTACTCTCAGAGGTGCTCCATCAGGGCATGAAATCACCATAAGGGAAGTCAGATTAGCTGCTGGTGCTGAATTTATTGTTATGGTGTGTGGTGATATTATGACAATGCCAGGTCTCCCAAAAATACCGGCTGCAGAAAAGATTGATCTTGATGATGACGGGAATATAATCGGTCTGTTTTAAACGGCGATGTTTTTCCGTCACTTGTTTACAAACAAAAGATTTTTGTTACTAATTTCATCCATACTTCTATTATTTGCTTCAGTTCTAGGCTCAAGTGAATCAAAAATATATCACCTCATAATACATTTCGATATAACTACTATTATGGAACACTATTCAGAATCTGATACATTCTTCAGAACACCAAGCACTCCATTAAGAATATTCTTATTCTCTATTTCTGCCAGTATGTTAATCTTAATTCCATTATTAAAATTACCTACGATCTCGTATGAAAGTAAACATTTCAAGATTATTACAAAATATCTAATCGTCGTGTTTATGTTATCTATCTTATCTACTGAAAATTTATATAATATCGCCGCTTTAATCCTATTATTTATATCAATAATTTATTTAATATTTTTTTCATCAAAGAAATTTAGTCTCTTAGAAAAATATTTTCTTTCATCGTATTTTTTAATATTTTATTATCCTTTTTTACATTCTTTTTTTATAGAAACTAATTTAGCAGAAATGGATAATTCAATACGATTCTTATTTGCTATACCCGTATATTGCTTAATTAGAGAGATGAAGATAAATGAAGAGTATTTTAAGTTTATTGTGAATCATACTTCGCTAACAATAGGTCTTTTTGCAATATATTTTTCTTTTTCTCATGAATCTCTTAGAGTTAGTGGTTATACAAGTACTGCAACAATTTTTGGCAATATTGCACTGTTATTTTCATGCTTGTCCTTGTTATCCATGAAGTCTTTTAATCATAAATTTTTTAAGTATTATCCATTAATTTCTGGAATAATTGCTTTTTACGCTTGGAGCTTAACTGGCTCTAGAAGTTCATTACTAATTTTACCTGTTTTTTTAACTATTTTTCTCTTTTCTAAAGACATAAGGAGTAATTTTTTATTTAAAGTCGATTTAAAATCATTAACCATGTTCTTTGTGGTTATGGCTATAATATTCTCTCAATCAACTGTATTTAATAGAATGGTTAATTCTTATGAATCATCTTATTCATATTTGTTTGAAAATGGAGAATATAATTGGAGACATAAAGATAGCTTAGTACCAAGATTGACAATATGGAAAGGTTCTACAAATATAATATCTGAATACCCCCTTTTAGGTATAGGCCAAAGTAATTTTAACAATCATTTAGTTCTTCAGATAAAAGATAAAAAAATTAATCCAATACGAAATAGTCCTGAAATGTTGGCAGCAGGGTTAAATCATGCGCACAACCAATATTTAGATACCTTTGCTAAGACAGGTATAATTGGTTTTATTATTCTAATATTCTTTATTTACATGAATTTATTATTCTTCTCGAAAAAGTATGTTAATAATAGAAACTGTTTTTATTCTAAAGCGGGTTTATTTACTATTATCTCATATTCGACATATATGCTTAATCACACTATACTTTCACATCAGCAATCATCATTGTTTTTATCATTTTTTTTGATAATTGTGGCTGCTTTAGCTAATAATAATATTTTAAAGGAAAAAGTATGAAAATAACTATTATAGGGTGCGGTTATGTTGGGCTAGTGACTGGGGCATGTATGTCAGATATTGGACATGATGTTCTTTGTCTTGATATTGATGCTGCAAAAATTAAAAAATTAAACAAAGGTGTTATACCAATTTATGAAAAAGGCCTTGATAGCATCGTATCTTTCAATCTAAAGAAGAAGAGATTAAATTTTACCACATCATATAAAAAAGCTGTTACTCATTCTGATATCATTTTTATTGCTGTGGATACGCCTTCTAAAAAGAATGGCGATGCAGACTTATCTAGTATAGTGAAAACTTCTCAAAGCATTTCACAACATATGTCTAGGGATAAAATTATCATTGAAAAATCCACTGTACCAGTTGGGACGTCAGATTATATTCAGACTATCATCATGAAAGGTCTTAAATTAAGAAATAAAAAACTAAATATTTCAATGGTATCAAATCCAGAATTTCTTAAAGAAGGCTCTGCCGTGGATGATTTTATGAAACCAGACAGAATAATAATAGGTCTTGATAACCAAGAATTGCAGCATATTTTTAATGAAATGTATCTCCCATTTAATCGCAAGTATAATAAAATTCATTATATGGATGTTAAGTCAGCTGAGCTAACCAAGTATGCTGCAAATGCAATGCTAGCGACAAAGATTAGTTTTATTAACGAAATTGCTATACTTTCAGATAAACTAGGTGTTGATATTGAAAGTATAAGAAAAGGTATTGGTGCAGATAAAAGAATAGGCAAAGAATTTCTTTACCCTGGATGTGGTTACGGAGGATCTTGCTTCCCAAAAGATGTGAAGGCGCTGATATCTACCGCAAAGAAGATATCTGTTGAAACATCACTATTAAAATCAGTGCATCAAGTTAATGATGCTCAGAAGCAATACCTTGTAGAAAAAGTTAAGCATATATTTAAAAATAAAATTAAAGGTAAAAAATTTGCAATATGGGGCTTAGCATTTAAACCAAATACAGATGATGTACGTGATGCTCCAAGCATTACTATTATCAAATCTCTTCTTAATGGAGGCGCTCATGTCATTGCTTATGATCCAATAGCATCTCTGGCAGAAATTATTAACTCTAGCCGCTACAATGAAGTATCTACTGCAATCTCTGCTCTACATGATGTAGATGCGTTAATTATATGCACTGAATGGAAAGAGTTCTGGTCAATAAATACTGATATATTCATTGATAATATGAAAAAACCTATTATATTTGATGGTCGTAACATATTTTCACCAGAAAAGATGATGCGAAATTCCATTGAGTACTATGGTGTTGGGAGAGGTTTAAGCCTTTCAAAAAAATAGCTAAGACCATTATAATACGCTGATATTCTCATGTTCATGCCGTGAACATAAATACCTTGATTTTTGCCTATCATTAAGTTAATTTTATATGTTCATGGGGTGAACATATTGTGTGGATATTAGCTAAAACTAAGTGTAGACAAGAGGTGAGAGCAGAAAAAAACCTTAATAATCAGGGATTTAAATGCTTTTTGCCAACTATTAATGTAAAAAAATTTATTAATAATGTCTGGACTGAAAAGAAAGAGGTCATGTTTTCGGGGTATTTATTTATAAATATAGCTAATCTAGCCCACAAAATGCATAAAATTAATAATACATATGGTATTTCTAAATTATTAATCGATAAAGGCACAGGTTCTCCATATATAATCAATAATAGCTTAATCGAAGAAGTATCAGAAGAAGCGTCAAGAGCAAGTGATCGAGATAGTATAGAAAACGGAGATGCTGTAGTTATAACCAATGGTAAACTATCAACTTTTTCGGGTATTTTCCTGGAAAAATGTAGTAAATACAGAGCAAAATTATTAGTAACTTTTTTGAATAGTGAACAAGAACTAGTGGTAGATATTTCAGATATACAAAAAGTATATTTGAATTAGTTCTACTTATTGTCAAACCTGATAGACATGTTTATGACTATTAGTGCGGTAGCCTGTCTAAATAAAAAAATGAGTATATCAGTTATCATTCCTTATTATAATGAATCAGAAACTATCCTAAAAACGCTTAGGTCTATAGCATGTCAAAGTTATACACCTGATGAAGTATTACTAATTGATTCCGGTTCAACAGATAAGACTTCATTATTAATAGATGAATGGATCAAGACCAATAAAATGAACCAATATAGAAATATATACTCTGGAATGATGTCACCTAGCTCATCTATAAATAAAGGCATTAAGAATTCAAAAAATAAACTTATAGCATATATGGATTGTGGTCTTGAAATACCCAAGAATTGGTTAATGAGTAATTATAAATTATTAAATAAAGCTGAGAGTGATATAGTGTCTACAGTCATTTATACAGCTGGAAAAAGTATTATTGATCAATCATTTATATCTCAGACTTATGGATATCAAAATAAAACAGTATGTCTTCCTGGGTCTTTAATTAATAAAAAAGTATTTAACAAAATAGGATATTTAATTGAATCAGTCAGAGCTGGTTATGATATAGATTTTGTAAATAAACTCAAAAAGTCAAATATTAAAAGAGTAGTGAATAGAGATATAGCTCTAAAATATTATAATTTTAATTATTGCCAAACATTTTTATCAGGATTTAAAAAAGTATATTCATATTCTCTTTCTGGATGGAAAACAAAAGGTGATATTAAGCCAGCAATATATATATCAATGTTTTTTTTATTTTTAATTTCAATGTATTTAGAGTCTTATTACTTATTAATACTATATCTATTAACTAGAGGTTTTATGATTCCATTTTATAAATCAAATTATAATATATTAATGTTATTACCACATAGAGTTATATTTAACTGTATTACTGGAATGATAATTGAAATATCAAGAGTAATAGCATATTCAAATATATTTAGAATGAAGAGTAGTGAGGGATAAGCCATTTATGTCAAAAAAAGAAAATATTGATAATGATTTAAAGGTAATTAGATATTTGCATGATAGGCAAAATACTAATCAACGAGAAATGTCAGAATCATTAAATATTAGCCTCGGAAAAGTAAACTATATTTTGAAAGCTTTGATGGAGAAAGGTATAATCAAGGCTAGAAATTTTAAAAGCAATAAGAATAAGCGTGCATATATGTACTTTTTGACACCTAAAGGTATTGAAGAAAAAGCAAAGCTAACACTCAGCTTTTTTGACAGAAAAAGTCAAGAATATGATAGACTCAAGAAAGAACTTATAGAATTAAAAAAAGATATGGAAGACACTGCGGTAAATAACTCAAATAAAGGTAAAGAGAATGACTGATGAGATAAATTTAGATAATTTTTTAAAAAAAATAGTTGAGAGCAAGAATATTTTATTAGGTATTATAATTATTAGTTTTGTGTCCTCTATATTTATTGCCCTATCTAAAACTGAAACATTTAAAGCAGATGCATACCTAATACCTCCAGAAAGTAGATATATTCAACCATTAAATGTTTTTTTATCGGATGGATATAGATTGGATAGAAGTTCGTTTACCAGAGGAGATGTCTATAGAACATTTGTCCTCAACATGCAATCAAGAAAATTCCAAAGAAGATTTTTCTTTGAAAAAGAAATATATAAAAATTATGAGGAAACCAATCTTGAGAAGTCATTCGAAGTTAATTTTTATAACAATATGAGATTTTCTTTAGACTCTAAAATTACTGATAGAAGTAATAGGCAAGAACAGTTTCTAAAGGTTAGTTTTATTGGTTTAAATCCTGAATTATCTGCTAAATGGCTAAATGATTATATTCAAATGGTCAATATCATAACATCCCAGGATTTTGTCGATGGTGTAAATGTTTTGATTTCAAATACTAAAAATACATTATCCTCAGAAATTAATAGCAAAAAAAATCTAGCTGAACAGATAAAGCAAGACAGAATAGTTTTACTAGAAGAAGCTTTTTCTATTGCCGAAGATCTTAACATCATTGATAGAGAAAAGAGTTTGTCTAATCAACAAAATGTCATCTTAAGTAAAGATGAAAATATAAGTTCAAAATCTCCGCTCTATTTATTAGGTACTAAAGCAATAAGATCAGAGATTAATACATTAAAGAATCGTAATAACTCAGAATCATTCATCCCTGGGTTCAGACAACTTCAAGAGAAGGCCAAAGCATTAGATTCAATAAAGGTAGATGCTGTGAATGTAAGATCAGCTCAAATTGACCAAAAAGCTATCACACCTATTTCACGGTATGAACCCAAAAGAAAGCTTATAGTTTTATTAGGATTAATCACAGGATTCTTTATATCTTTCTTATATGTTCTCGCGATGTTTATTATTTCTAGAAAATAATTCATATTATTAAAATACTTCAGATAACATCGTAATTAGCATCACATATTATATTATACTGAATAAAGTCTAAATTCTTGCAATGACTACTTATAACATCAACTACTATAATATTCTTAAACTCACCTTATTGTTTTTATTCATAGGGGTTTTTTTAAAAGCTATATCAAAGCCACCGGCTGTACTTATTGAGTTAGTGCTCATTCTGAGTCTATTAGGCATATCACTAATATACTTATTTGAGAAGTTTCAGATAAATTCACTTCATACTATTGTTCTATACATATTTTTTCTTTACTTGATAGGACATTTTTTAGTCGCAACTATTATGAGGCCTGATGAGTTAAATTTACCTTTTTATAAAGTTTTACAATATAACTTGCTTGAGTTTAGACTCTCATCACTGGGTTATTTCTTGCCACTTATATTTATACCATTGAGTAAGTTTAATACTGAAAAATTTGAAAAATATCTGATTGTATTAATCAAGTTTTCAGTAATATACACATTACTTGAACAGTTTATCTCCTTAATAGGATTTCGTTATATTTTTGAAATTGCATATTCAAATACAAGCGTTGTTACTTCTAATTTAGTAGGAGTTAAAACTCTTGGGTTGTATAGAATATGGGGCTTAATGGGTGCACCACAATTATTAGGTGTATTTCATGTAATAACTTTATTCTATTTTATGGAAAAAGGAATGAAAGGGTGGTCAATTGCCAGTATATTTGCTGTGATTGCTAGTACTTCCAAGACTGCCTATGTAATTCTTATATTGCTTGGTTTTTTATATTTACTCTATAAAAGAAAATATTTTATATTTATATTATTATCAGGGTTTGGTATTTTTGCCATTATCGCTTCTTTCGCTACTTATTTTTATTTAATTAGAGATGGTATATACACTGACGAGTATCCGAAATTTATACAATTTGTTGGTTCAGTTCACGGTTATTATCTACTTTTGGATCAAGTAAGGTATATAAAAGAAAATGAAGATGGCACTGGAATGCAAGATTTCTTTAGCCAAGGAGGAATCTTAACCACTTTAGCAACTTATTATCATAACAATCCACTGGATATTTATCTTGGGAAGGGTATGTCTTATTCTATATTCAAGTATAGTGGTGGAAGCAGTACAGATCCTCTGTTTGCATACAAATACTTAACATCTGAATATTATATCCTGACATATTTCAATCAATATGGTATTTTAGGTCTTGCGCTTTTCTTGTATTTATTCTTGGTTTACCCTGTGTATAAAATTTTAAAAGGTTGCGAGATATACTACTTCATTCCTGTTGCATTCTTTTTAGCAACATTACATTATCCGCCACAAATACCAAAATTAATGATGGTCTTGGTTGGCTATGCTATGTGGAAAATTTATATTGGTTATATTAGGGAAGAACGTGATGCTAAATAAAAAGCCTACAGTTATCATATTATGTGGTGGCAAGGGAATGAGATTAAGGCCTATAACTAATGATTTACCAAAACCATTAATCCCGATATCTGGAAAACCTGTTTTACATTATATAATTAATCAATGTATGAAATATGATTTAGATAAATTTGTTATTGCAACTGGATATAAGTCTAAAAAAATCAGTGAGTTCATAGATAGTAATTTTAGAGACTTAGATTGCGCATTAGTTGACTCTGGTGATTCTGATATAATTAATAGGATAAGGGATTGTCTTGATCTTATTGATGATGACTTTATCTTATGCTACGGGGACACAATTTCAGATATTAATTTAAATAATTTACAAGAATATCATAAACTACAGTCAAATATTTCTACAGTGACATCTTTTCCAATCTTAATTCCATTCGGAGTAATGAGTCTTGATGATGATAATTATGTAAAAAGTTTCATAGAGAAGCCAGTATTAAAAGACGTAATGAATATTGGTTATTTTTACTTTTCCAAGGTACATCACAATCTCTTTTTTAAACACAACAGCTTCATTGAAGTATTAGATGATTTATGTAATCAAAAAGAACTAAAGTGCTACAATCATGCTGGTATACATATAACAATAAACACAATTCAGGAACTTGAATATGCAAACGCAAACATCAGCAAAATACTTAAATAAGAGTTTTTGGAAAAATAAAAATGTGCTAGTAACCGGAATCAACGGTTTTATTGGTGGTAACTTAGCAAAAGTCTTATTAAGCCTAGGGGCAACTGTAATTGGTATCACAAACAAAAACTATAAAAATAAATTTCTTATATTTGAAAAAATTCATAACAAATTAAATTTTCATAAAGTAGATATTAAAAATTATTCTGCTCTAGAAAAGGTAGTGAACCTCTATAGTATCGATATGTGTATACACTTAGCTGCACAAGTGGATGTTAATATCGCTAAAACTAATCCTTATGAAACATTTGAGGCCAATATCAAAGGAACATATAACCTTTTAGAAATTTTGAGAAAAAAAGGAAACATCAAATCAATAGTGATTGCTTCTTCTGACAAAGCATATGGCGAATATAAAGTATCAGATTTGCCATATAAAGAAGATTATGACTTAAGACCTTTGTACCCATATGATGTATCAAAGGCCGCAGCAGATATGATTGCTAAATCATATGCATCGGATTTATTCTCATTACCAGTTATAACAACAAGATTTGCAAATATATATGGACCAGGACAACTTAACTTTACCGCCCTTATACCTGATTGTATATTAGCTAACCAAGGCAATAGAAAATTTATACCACGTGGAGATGGTACTAATCAAAGAGATTTCTTATATGTAGATGATGTTTGTGATTTATATCTATGCCTCTCTTACAATCTCTATAATAATACAAAATATAAAGGTGAAATTTATAATGCTGGTACAGGGCATGGATATACAGTCAGAGAGATAGTCGAAAATATTTGTCAATTATATGATAACAGCAAGCTATTTAACCAAATTGATAAAAAATTTGTTAATAAAAAACTATCAGGAGAAATTCAACATCAGTTTATGACATATGATAAGCTTTACAAAACATTTAAATGGCAACCAAAACATAATATAAAAGATGGGCTCATAGAAACTATAAGATGGTATGATAAATTCTTGAAAAGATATTCATACAAAAGTTTTACGGATTTAAATAAAAGATGAAAAGAATTTTAATATTAGGTGCTGATGGTTATCTTGGCTGGGCATCAACAGTTGCATTACATCAAGATGGACATAAGTTGACAATAGTTGATAATTATTCAAAACGTAAATATATGAAGGAACTAAATCGTGATCCTCTCGTAACCTTACCAAAACTGAAGACTAGACTTACATCAATTAATAAGACAAGACATAAAATAAATATCTATGATAAAGATTGTACAAATTATGTAGAATTAAAAGCTATAATAAAAAAACATAAGCCAGAAGTTATCATTCATTTTGCAGAATTACCATCTGCTCCATTCTCAATGCTAAATAATATATATGGATGGAAAACATTGCAGAATAACATTCAAAGTACTTTTAATGTTGCTCATATTATAAAAGAGATAAATCCTGATTGTCATATTATTAAACTTGGTACCATGGGTGAATATGGAACTCCTAATATTGATATTGAGGAAGGATGGCTGAAAGTTAATCACAATGGCAGGAATGATAAGTTTCTCTATCCAAGGCAAGCATCTAGCCTATATCATACATCAAAAATTATGGATACAGATTTGCTTTGGTTTTATACAAGGATGAACAATTTAAGGGTTACTGATTTAATGCAAGGACCTGTATATGGTTTATGCGTTAATTCAGCTAATGAGAAACCCATGGAATCTACTTTTACATATGATGATATATTTGGAACTGTATTAAATAGATTTATTGTCCAGGCTGTTGCAGGGATACCCTTGACAGTTTATGGTTCTGGAAATCAGATAAGAGGTTATATCAATATTGCTGATACAATTGATTGTATACGATTAACATTAGCAAATACTCCTCATAGTGGGAAATTAAATATTTACAACCAATTTACTCAGCAGTTTTCTGTTAATGAATTAGCAAAGTTAGTTAAAGTCTCACTTAATGAAATAGGTATTAATACTAAAATTACTAAAATCTCTAATCCTAGAATTGAAAAAGAGAAACATTATTATAATGCAAAGCATACAAATATTAATAAAATTGGGTTGAAACCAACACTCTTGGATTCGGAAGTCATTATAGATATTGCTAAATATGTGTTGAAGCATAAATCTAAAATTAATAAAAAAATAATAAATCCAAAGGTTAAATGGAAATGAAGATTTTGATAACAGGTGGACTTGGCTTTATAGGGTCAAATCTTGTAGCTTATCTTCTTAAAAAAAAGAAAATATCACAGATATTAATAGTAGATAATTTAAGTAAATCCTCCGTAAAATATCTAGAATCTATAACTAAATTTAAATTCTTTAATAACATTAAAGACTATAAAAAATCTAAATCTAGAGTTGTTGTTGTCAAGGCTAATGTTATTGATTTTAAAATAGCCAATATCCTTACAAAAAATATTGATAGCATAGTTCACTTAGCAGCTGAATCTGGTATAGACATATCTATATCAAATCCTAGAGAATCTTTTGAAACAAATGTAATTGGAACATTTAACTATTTGGAATCAGCAAGATTAAATAATGTTAAGTCTTTTATATTTGCCTCAAGTGGATCAGTATTTGGTGATGTTAAGCCACCAATGATAGAGAGTTACCCAAGAATACCTATTGCTCCATACGGATCAAGCAAGCTATCTATTGAATCTTATTGTGAGACATATTCAAAAGTATTTAATATCAAAACAACTATACTCAGATTTAGTAATGCATATGGCTTATATTCTAGTCATAAAAAAAGTGTTGTAGCGAATTTTATCAAATCAATATTAGATAATCAGCCAATAATTATTAATGGCGATGGCAAGCATACACGTGACTATGTTTTTGCTGAAGATTTAGTTGATGCCATTTATAAGTCAATATTTAAAAAAGATAAAAATAATATTTTTCATATTTCAACAGGAATAGAAACTACAACTAATAAACTTTTAAGTATATTAAAAAAAATATCCTATAAGTATAAATTAAATATCCCTAATATAAAGAATATTTCTAGCAGAGTAGGCGATATGAGATTTAATAGTCTATCCACTAAACATACTGAAAAGAATCTTAGGTGGAAACATAAAATATCTATTGATAATGGAGTAGAGCGCACTTTAAAATGGTTTCTAAAGTCATATAATTAATTAAATTACTGAATGAAATATACCTTCATGCTCCCTAGAAAAACTGATCTTATTATTTTTGATAATAATGAGTATGAAATGCTATTGAGTACTGTAATACCTCGAGAATACACAGCGCAATTAATGGATAGTAGCATATCTTGCATCTACCTAAATCCTATATTTTTATTTGTATATATTATAACAGTAATCAAGAATCTATTGACGGGTTCTAAAGTAAAGTCAGCTCTTTATAAATCATATCTATTATGCATTTTAAAATTTATTAAACCAAAAGTTGTCATTACATTTACAGATAATAGTTTAGTTTATCATTGGCTAGTAAAATATTATAAAAAAGCAAGATTTATCGCTATACAAAATGGTGTGAGACAGCCGTATCAATTTAAAATAATTAAGTCATCAACGGATATTATGATAAATCATGATATTTTTTACTGCTTTGGGCGCTATGATGTAAAAAGACATGGAGAAATGGGTTTTACCATAAATACCCCTATACCAATTGGTTCTTTGAGGTTATCTAATTTTAATGACTTAAATAGAAAAATAACTCCTGAATATGATATATGTTTAGTTTCAAAATATGGAAAAACTAATCCTCTAAAAAAACCATTAATAGATGAGTTTATATATAATTCAAATAGACTAGATTTAGATGTTGCCAAGCTTGCTAAAAACAAAAAACTTAAAGTAGTTATTGCTTTAAGAGGATCGCCCAAAGAGGAAGCTTATTATCGTAAGATTTTTGGAGATTATGCAACATATGTAGAGAATAAAGATAGCGAGAGTAGCTACAGAGCATGTTTTTCAAGCGAGTTAATAATTTCTTATCAATCATCGATGCTCATTGAAATGTTAGCAAGCAAGAAAAAGGTCTTGCATGTTGATTACACCTCTAATAAAGATATTTTTGGGTATGAGGGTGCTATTAGATTAGATTATGTTGATTATTCAAATTTTGAACACCATGTTATCAATCTTTTATCCATTGATTACAAGATTTATGAAAAACTTGTGAAAGATGATCAGATTAAATTTATGAACCATAGTAGTAGTAACCCACCAAATGTCATAATAAAAAATCATATTGACAAATTAATGAGGAGCTCTATTGTATAAATTACTTAAAAAATCTTTCTTATTTTTTGATAGTACTGATAAAAAAAGCTTGACTATATTATTGTTTTTATATGTATTAGTAGGCTTAATTGAAATATTTGGAATAGCTTCTATAGTTCCCTTTGTTGGCCTTCTTACTGACCCAGAATATTTTAATAATAATGAATATGTCATGGTATTTAAAAACTATTTCTCTCTACAAAGCAATGAGCTTCTTATGGTTTCAGGTTTCATACTTATAGGTATATTTGTTTTAAGCAATATACTAAATGCTTTAGTATTATGGAAAACTCTTGAGTTTGGAACAAATCATAGTTATAAGACGTCACTCATAATTCTAGAAAAATATTTAAAACAACCATATAAATTTTTTGTTAATGCGGATATTTCATCACTTAAGAAAAATATCCTTGATGAATCTATTCGCTTAGCTGAATCAATATTTCTACCAATGTTACACATACTATCAAGAGTTATTCTTTTGACTTTCATTAGTATATTATTAATTTCGGTAAATACACAAGCTTTCATATATTCATTACTAATTATTGGAATAATGTATTTACTTATCTTTGTTGTCATAAAAAATATGCTTAAAAAATATGGAGATATAAGGCTTTCCGCTAATGATAAAAGGTTCAAAACCGTAAATGATTGTTTAAATAGTATCAAAGATATTAAATTTTATAATGCTGAGAAAAAGTATCTAACAAGTTATTCACAGTCGTCAAATATTTTTTTATGGCTCACAGCAAAAAAAACATTAATCTCAACACTGCCTAGATATTTTATTGAAATAATTGCGTTTGGTGGGTTCTTTTCAATAATTCTATATTTAACTTATGGTAGCAATGATATATCTACTTCTTTACCTACAATCGCTTTATTTATACTTGCTGCTTATAGGATACTTCCATCTATGCAACAAATATTTGCTTACTCAAGTTCAATTAAATTTCACATACCCGCATTAGATCTTATTTCAAAAGTAATCAAACTATCCGATAATGCATCGACTGGAATTGAACCTATAGATTCAAGAGAAGAAGTAATTATTTTTGATAATGTATCTTTCTCGTATGATTCTAATAAAACAATATTGAATAATGTCTCATTTAAATTAAATAATCCTGGCATTACTGCAATTATTGGGTCAACCGGGGCAGGGAAGACAACTTTAATTGATTTGTTGCTTGGACTTTATAAACCTACAACGGGATTAATTAAGATTCGAAAACTATTATCAGCGCATAGTCTAGATAAAGAAATTAGTTATGTGCCACAAAATATTTCGTTTGTTGATGATAGTATTATTAATAATATAGCATTTGGTATTGATGAAAGCTTGATTGATAACGGTAGGGTTACAGATTCATTAAAGGCTGTAAAACTCGATCATCACATAAGTACTTTGCCCGATGGACTCTTGTCAGAAATAGGTGAAAATGGTGTTAAGTTTAGTGGTGGCCAGTTACAGAGACTTGGGATAGCAAGGGCACTATATTTCAATCCACAGATTTTAGTTCTAGATGAGGCTACAAATGCTTTAGATATAAAAACAGAGGAAGAAATCTTGTTATCTTTGAAAAATAACAATCCTAATCTAATAATAATACTTATTACTCATAGAACTTCAGCTCTCAAGTTATCTGACAATATATTACATTTATCCAAAGGCAGCCTGAAGATGATGGATATCAATAATAAAGATTTATCAATAGAGAAGCTATTAAAAGATACAGTTTATAATAATTGAGAAAAATAATATGAAAAATAAAAAAATACTTATAACAGGTGCAGATGGATTCATAGGATCACACCTAACTGAAAAGCTCATACGAATGGGTTGTGATGTTAGAGCTATGTGTTTATATAACTCGTTTAATTCCTGGGGATGGCTTGATAGCATTAATAAAAAATTATTAGATAAAGCCGATGTTGTCTTGGGTGATGTCCGCGATATCAAATCTGTTAAAAAAGCATGTAAAAATATAGATTATGTTTTCCATCTTGCATCATTAATAGCAATACCTCACTCTTATAACTCGCCATATTCTTATTTGCATACTAACGCTGAAGGTACGATGAATATTCTTGAGGCATGTACTGATACTAATGTTACAAAAATTATTCATACGTCAACAAGTGAGGTATATGGTGATATAAAGAAGATGCCTATATCTGAATCCGACAAAATATTTGCTAAGTCTCCATATTCAGCAACTAAAATTGCTGCAGATCAGATTGCTGAATCATATTACAGTTCTTTTGGTTTACCCGTAACTATAGTAAGACCTTTTAATACTTATGGTCCAAGACAATCAAATAGAGCCATAATACCAACTATTATCAGTCAAATATTAGATGGTAAAAAAAAGATTAAACTTGGATCACTGTATCCAACTAGAGATTTCTCATATATTGATGATACAGTAAATGGATTTATATCAGCTGCAATATCAAAAAATAGTATAGGTGAAACTTTTAATATCGGTGCAGGCTATGAAATATCCATAGGTGATTTATTTAATGTGATAAATAAACTATGCGGAAGTAATGCTAAAATAAAAACTGACAGTGTACGTATTAGACCAAAATCAGGTGAAGTATATAGGTTGAAAGCTGATAATAAAAAAGCAAAAAAGATAATTAAGTGGGAACCTAAATATTCTGGTAAGTCAGGACTCATAAGGGGTCTTAAAAATACTATTGAGTGGTTTAGCAAGGAAGAAAACCTCTGTAAGTATAAAACTGATCATTATATTACTTAAAATGTACGATAGTATAATTAAAAAAATTAGAAAATGTTTGCCTACAAATGTAAAAAAATATGCAGTCCATGAGCCCTCTTTCCCTAAAAAAGTGCTTAGGGAAATAGAAAAATGTATAGACTCAAGTTATGTGTCAACATCAGGAGAATATTTAGATAAATTCACCAGAGAATTACAGGAGATAACTAATTCTAAATATGTTGTGTTAACATCTAGTGGTACAGCAGCGCTATTCTGTGCGCTAGAAGAAATTAATATTTCTGGATGTGAAGTGATTATGCCTTCAATGACATTTGTTGCTACTCCAAACGCTGTTATACATGCTAGTGGAATTCCAAATTTTATTGATAATAGTAAATACTCTCTAAATATAAATGCTGAAATCCTAGATAAATATTTAAATGAGAATACTATGCAAGTGAAGGGTAGCTGCATTAATAAAAAATCAATGAGACGTATACGATGTATTATTGTAGTGCATGCATATGGTACAGCAGCTAATGTTACCAATATTTGCAAGGTTGCAAAAAAACATAAAATAGAAGTTTTGGAAGACGCTGCTGGTGCACTTGGCTCATATGAATATAACAAACATGTCGGGACTATATCACGCATGGGTGCCTTAAGCTTTAATGGAAATAAAATCATAACTACAGGAATGGGTGGAGCATTGCTTCTTAAAAGCAAAAAAGACTATGAACGAATATCTCATAAAATAAGTACTGCTAGACTTAAACATGAATGGAAAGTAGAGCATGATATGGTTGGATATAATCTTCGAATGGCTAATATAAATGCTACTTTAGGTTATTGTCAAATCACTGATTTCAAAAAAACATTAAAGATAAAAAGAAAATTATACAATGATTATCGTGAAATCTTTTATAATGATAAATATTGTTATATTAAAGATGAAGAGCCGAATACTACCAATAATAACTGGGTAACTAATTTATATCTAAGAGATAGTTTTAAAGATAAACATCAAATCTTAATCAAAAGACTGCATAAAAGTAATATTTTGGCACGAGAATTATGGAAACCTATGCATTTACTTCCAATGTTTAAGAGTATGCCTCGAACACGTATGAAAAATTCAATAAATAATTGGAAAACAGGGCTCAGTTTACCTAGCAGTTATTATAAATGATTAAAAAAAGAACAATATGCGTCCTTTCTTCTAGTAGAGCAGATTATAATCATCTATATTTACTTATGAAGAGCTTAAAAGAATCACAAATATTTGATTTTAAGCTTTTGGTGACAGGGATGCATCTTTTAAAAAAATATGGGGATACATACTCTGAATTAGTTAAAGATGGTTTTAAAATTGATGGTTTCATAAAAAATTCTAGTCTGAATAATAATCATAATCAAATTTTAAATTTAATGTCTGATCAGTTATCAAATGCAGGCAAGCAGTTAGATAAAATTAATCCAGATATTTTGGTTATCTTAGGTGATAGATATGATGTATTACCGATAGCAATCGCATCTCATATAAAGGGAATTGCTATTGCACATTTTCATGGTGGTGAAGTTACTCATGGAGCTATAGATGATGCAATTAGACATGCAATTACTAAATTCTCTGATATACATTTCGTAAGTAATAAAGAATTTAAGAAAAGAGTGCAACAATTAGGTGAAAATACAAAAAATGTTCATAATATTGGTTCGTTAGGTGTACAGGCTATTAAATTAACACCAATAATTTCAAAACAAGAAATTCAAGAGCATTTTGATATTCATGGAGATTATATTTTAATTGCTATTCATCCAGAAACAATCAATGCTGATAATATCAGAATGATTAAATCACTATTCGATGTCTTATCTAAAGATATATCTCATCAAATTATATTCACTAGCCCTAATTCGGATCCTGGAAATGAAATAATAATTAAAAATATTAAATCTTTTTTAAAAGATCACCCGAAGAAAGCAAAGTTTATTGTTTCAGCTGGTAGAGAACTTTTCATTAACTTAATGAGACACTGCAATTTCATTATTGGTAATTCATCATCTTGCGTTATAGAGGCGCCAGCTCTAGGTATCAAATCTATATTAATTGGTGATAGACAATCAGGTCGACCAATATCATCAAGTGTCAGTCAATCATCTTTTAGTCGTAAATCTATAAGTAGTCAGATAAAAATAACAGAAAACTTAAGAAAGACTAGTGCTAAAAAGATTCATTATAAAGGTTCAAATACAATTCCAAAAATATTAAAAATACTCGAAACTGTACCTTTGAAAGAAATAAAATTAAAGAAGTTTAAAGATATATAAATGACAAAGATTAATAAAAGACCGATTCACATAATTGCTGAAATAGGAGTAAACCATAATGGAAAACTATCTTTGGCAAAAAAACTGATTAAAGAAGCAAAAAAATCTGGGGCAAACTCTGTTAAATTTCAGACCTTTAATACTGATGAGATTATTAAAAGAAATACCTCAAAAGCTAAGTATCAAATCAAGAACACAAATAATAAGGAATCGCAATACGATATGTTGAAGAGATATGAATTAAGTAATGAAGATTATAAAGCTCTAATAGTTTATTCAAAAAAAGTTGATATTGAATTCTTTTCTACAGCATGTGATATCGATAGTCTTACATACTTATGTAAAAAATTAAAACTAAAAACAATAAAAATATCGTCGACAGATTTAACAAATATACCTTTACTTTTAAAAGCTGGGGCTACGAGAAAGAAAATTATCATTTCATCTGGAATGGCGGATATATATGAAATTGATATAGCCTTGTCAGCCTTATCATATGGTTATGCCCATGCAGACAATTTAGATATTTCTAAATTTAAGCTTATAAAACATAAAAAATATTATTTAAAGAATAAACAATATCTTTCAAGGAAAGTTACTTTATTGCATTGTACGACAGAATACCCGGCACCTCTAGATGAACTAAATTTAAATGTCATAACAGATTTTCAGTCAAGATATCCAACATCAATAGGTTATTCTGATCATTCAAATAATCTCTTAACACCAATTGTGGTAACAGCAAAAAACATCACCATGATTGAAGTCCATGTAACATTGAATACAACAATGGATGGCCCTGATCATAAATGCTCTTTAGACATGAAAAAATTTTCTGAGTATGTTGATAATATAAGAAAAACTGAGATGATGCTTGGTTCACCTAATAAAGCTCCTACAAAATCTGAAATTCAAAATATTAAAACAGTAAGAAAGAGTCTTGTATTAAATAAGTCAATTGTAAAAGGAGAAAAAATTACAGTAGATAACCTAGCAGTTAAAAGACCAGGAAACGGAATACCATCAATACACTATACTGATTATATAAATGTTGTATCTAAAAAAATATTAAACAAAAATCATTTTCTTAAAAAAGAAGATGTAAAAAAGAAGTAATGGAAATATCAATTAAAAATAATCTTCTCCTGAAAGACTCTTTGATTACTGATGCAATCAAGCATTTAGAAAAATGTGATATAAAAATTATTGTTATTGTTGATTCTGATAAAAAAATATTGGGTACAATTACAGATGGCGACATAAGGCGAGCTTTATTAAAAGAAATATCACTTGATAGCAAATGTGCTCTAATCATGAATAGTAATCCTCATTATTCAAAAATAAATGAGATAGATAAAATAAATAGGATAATTCAAGTAAGCAAGAAATCTGTTGTAATTGTAGATAATGAAAATAAAGTTATTGGAATAGAATCTAGTATTAAACCACATCTCAATATGCGGAACCAAGTTATTGTGATGGCTGGTGGCAAAGGAACTAGACTTGAACCTTTAACTCTAGATACACCAAAACCTCTTTTAATGATAAAAGAAAAACCAATTTTACATAGAATAATAGACAGTCTAGTTTCATATGGCTTAATTGATATTTATATATCTGTTTTATATAAGGCTGATCATATAGTTAATTATTTTAATAATGGTGAAGGTTTCAACGCAAGAATTGATTATCTAAAAGAATCAAAACCATTAGGAACAGCGGGCTGCTTAAAACTATTTAAGAAATATATGAACAATGAGCCAATTATTGTTATTAATGGTGATGTTTTAACTTCCATCAATTATGATAGGCTTTTAGATTTTCATAAAAAATCAAAAAAAAGCATAACAATTTGTAGTGCAAAATATGAGATACCTCTAGAGTATGGAACTCTTAATATTAAAGATGGGGATCTCATAAGCCTTGAAGAAAAACCAGTTAAAGAATATTTTGTTAATGCCGGAATATATATAATTAATCCTAGTGTCATTACAAATTTAGAAGAAAAAGAAAGATTTGATATGACAGATTTACTAGAGATTTATATAAAAACTAAATCCGTAGCTGTGTTTCCAATGCATGAACAGTGGATAGATATAGGTAATCATAAAGACTATAAAAAAGCTAATGAAGAATAAATTAATTGCCACTGAATTTTTAATGGTTGGTAGTGGAAACATTGCATTACAACATATAGATGCAATTATAAGTTATAAAAAAAACAGCAAAGTGCATCTATTAAAGAGAAGTAGAGGTGTTGCCAATATTAGAGTGCAAAATGCATGTGAAACAGTATCATCAGATATCCATAACTTTATACCATTAACTACAAAATCAGTTGCAATAATCACTTCTCCAGCATCAAAACACATCGATGATGCAATAATATTAGCAAAGAAAGGGTTTCACTTATTAATAGAAAAACCACTTATGATATCTCGAAAAGGTTATCAGATATTAATTAATATAACTAATAAAAAACTATTGTGCACACATGTTGCTTACAATTTAAGATTTAATAATTTAATAATAAATCTTAAAAAAATTATTGATAGCAATAAACATGGAAGAATAATAAATGTCGATATCAGTATTACCAGTAACTTCAAAAAATGGAGGCCAAATAAAAAGTACTATGAAACTGTGAGTTCTCAGAAAAAATTTGGTGGCGGGGTTATTAACGAACTATCACATGACTTTGATTATATGTTATATTTGTTTGGCAAACCTATTGCGGTTACATCAGAACTTTCATTTACAAGAGATAAAAGGATTGATGTTGAAACTAAGTCTATTAATCGTTTTAGATATAAAGATTTTGTAATAAATTTATGTCAAAATATGTGTTCTGATAAAGAAGAGCGTAAATGTATCGTAGATTTTGAAAAGGCAAAAATAGTTTTAGATTTTAATAAAAGTAAAATATGTATCATTAAAGATCAGAAAAAAAAATATATAATAAACAAAGATACCATGGCATCTACATATAAAAATCAGTTTGACTATTTCATGAAATGTATAAAATCTAAAAGTAAATCATCTATGGATATTCGTGATAATAAATTATTATTCAAAACATTAAATTCGGTTAAACTTTCACATAAAAATAGTAAAGAGATAAGAATATGAATGAGAAAACAGTAGCGTTTATTTTTGCAAGATCAGGTTCCAAGGGAGTAAAAGATAAAAATATTCAATTAATTAACAATATACCTCTCATTGGATATTCAATAAATATTGCGAAGGATTCTAATCTATTTTCTGACATTGTAGTATCGACTGATTCACAAGAAATAGCTGATATAGCAAATTTATATGGAGCTAGTACACCTTTTAATAGACCGGCTGATTTGGCAACAGATGAGTCATCTGAGTGGTTATCTTGGCAGCATGCTGTTAAATCATATATGAATATAACTAAGTTTGATTACTTCTTTAGCTTACCAGTCACATCGCCATTAAGGAGTAAGAATGATATACTATCGATGAAGGATTATTTCATGGATAATAGTTTTGATATTGTTCTTGGTATGACAGAATCTCATAGGTCACCGTATTTCAATATAGTGAATAAAAAAGATGATGGCTCTGTAGAGAGAGTTATTGATAGGGCGAATACTATTAGCAGAAGGCAAGATGCCCCAAAAACTTATGATTTAACAACAACTGGATATATCACAACGCCAGACTATATTTTGAACAATAATAATTTGTTTGATGGTATTGTAGGTGGCTATGAAATACCTATGAATAGAAGTTTAGATATTGATAGTGAATATGACTTAATGATTGCGCGAAAAATACTTGAAACTAATGAGTAATATATTTGATAATTCAATTAAAGGTAAAGTAGTCCTAGTAACAGGAGCATCGGGATATATTGGTAGAAACATAGCCCATGCTTTATCTAGTCATGGTGCAAATTTAATTCTAGTAGATACAAATCAAAAGAAATTAAAAGATCTAAAGATTTCAATTGAGAGAAATAATGCAAGTGTCGATATAATATGCAAGGATCTAACAAGAAAAGGTTCGATCGAACTAATTAAAAAAATGATTGAGAAGAAATATAAAAAACTAGATATATTGATAAACTCAATTGGGTTTGTAGGCACATCTAAAATGAAAGGTTGGAATACAGGCTTTAAAAATCAATCCAAACAAGCATGGGATTGTTCGATAGAGACAAACATGACTTCTGTTTTCTTTCTGATACAGGCTCTTCATGTATTAATGAAAAAATCAGAAAGCGCATCAATAGTGAATATTTCTTCCATGTATGGTGAGTATGCTCCTGATAAAAAAATATATGAAGGGACAAAGATTAATAATCCAGCTGCATACTCTGTAGCAAAAGCAGGTTTAAATCATATGACTAAATGGCTTGCTGTTGAATTAGGACCAAAAATAAGAGTCAATGCGATATCCCCAGGTGGATTATTTAGAAATCAAGATAAAATGTTTGTTAAAAAGTATGCCGAGAAAACTTTATTAAAGAGAATGGCTACAGAAGATGATATTATCGGACCTATAATATTCTTCGCATCGGATATGTCTAAATATATTACAGGACAAAACTTAATTGTTGACGGAGGTTGGGGTACCTAAGAAAATGACTATACAAAAGCTAATAAATTATCCAAGCAAGATAGATTATACAGAATATAAGAAAGATAGTTCGAGTATAACTAAATATGGATTACCAAAAGACATAAAGTTTTGTAAATCATGTGTAATTTCAAATCAAAGACCTAATTCTCAAGTTGAACATGAGCATAATAAGGCTACGCTTAAAACAACTATAAATTTCAATGATGATGGGATTTGTGATGCTTGCGTATTAGCTGAAAAAAAGAAAAGAGAAATCGATTGGGATAAAAGAGAAGCTGAATTGAAAGCTTTATGTGAAAAATATCGTAGTCGTAATGGCTCATATGACTGTTTAGTGCCTGGTTCTGGAGGTAAAGATAGTTTTTTTGCATCTCATATACTTAAGAATAAATACAAAATGAATCCACTTACAGTTACGTGGGCGCCGAATATGTATACTACATGGGGTTGGAATAACTTTCAAAAATGGATTCATTCAGGTTTAGATAATTATCTAATGACACCTAATGGGAGAACACATAGAATTTTAACAAGACTCGCTGTAGAAAACTTATTACATCCTTTTCAATCTTTTATAATTGGTCAAAAATCATTTGCACCAAAAATGGCTATTAAATTTAATATCCCTCTTATATTTTATGGTGAGTCCGAGTCTGAATATGGAAATCCAATAAGTGAATCAATGTCTTCTAAACGTGACTGGAGTTTTTCATCTATTGATGAGAGAGACAATATCTTTCTTGGTGGTGTAAGCTATAGTTCATTAAAAAATGATTATAAGTTAACAGATAATGATCTATCAATATATGTTCAAGAAAATATTAATAATATTAAAGATAAAGAAATTGATTTTAGATATCTTGGTTATTATTTAAAGTGGCATCCACAATCTAATTATTATTATTCTGTAGAAAATGGAAATTTTGAAGCAGCACCTGAGAGAACTCAAGGGACTTATAGTAAATATAATAGTATTGATGACAAAATAGATGATTTTCATTATTTAACAACACGTACTAAATTTGGGATTGGTAGAGCAACATATGATGCAGCACAAGAAATTAGATCTGGGGATATCACAAGAGAAGAAGGAGTCATGTTGGTTAATAAATTTGACCACGAATTTCCAGATAGGTTCGAAGATGAGATTTATAAATATTTAAGCATTAACCAAAAAGAGTTCCCATCTTCTTTTGACTTATTTGAAGAGCCAACAATGACAAAAGAGTACTTTTCATTATTAAGTGATAATGCACGATCACCTCATATATGGAAATATGAAAATAATAAATGGGTTTTGCGCAGTATTATTAAATAAATATATGTCAAGTAATATCAGACTGATATCAAGATTAGATATCAAGGGACCAAATTTAATCAAAGGAGTTCATTTTGAAGGTCTTCGAGTACTTGGTGACCCCAACGACTATGCTAAAAAATATTATATAGATGGTATTGATGAAATACTTTATATAGATAGTGTTGCAAGTTTATATGGACGAAATAATTTATCTGACATTCTTATTAAAACTGTTTCTGATACATTTGTGCCAATAACAGCAGGTGGTGGACTTAGAAATATTGAGGATGTGACATTAATTTTACGTTCTGGCGCAGATAAGGTAGCGATTAATACTGCAGCTGTAAAAAAACCAGCTTTAATATCTGAAGTCGCAAATAAATTTGGTTCACAATGCATGGTCATATCAATCCAGGCAAAAAAAATTTCAAATAATAAGTGGGAGGTTTATACAGAGAATGGGAGAGAAAAGACAGGCAATTGTGTAATGGAATGGCTTACAAAAGCCATAAAACTAGGTGCAGGGGAAGTTCTTATTACATCTATAGACAAGGATGGGACAAAAAATGGATGTGACAAAGAATTAGTTAAAGCTGTTTCTCAAGTATCACCAATTCCAATTATAGCTAGTGGTGGAATTGGAAATTTAAATGATATTGAGGAAATTATTCAATATTCAAAAGCTGATGCCGTAGCAATGGGAAGTATCTTGCATTATAAAGATTATACGATAAATGAAATAAGAAATTTTCTATCCAAGAAAGATATCAATGTAAGGACATATGAAAACTATTAATATTATTGATTATGGTTTGTGTAATATCCATAGTGTCAAAAGTGCTATCACTAAATTAGGATATAAGCCTAATTTGATAAATAATATAAATGGTTTGCCATCTGATTCAAAAATTATATTACCAGGTGTCGGATCTTTTGCTAATGGAATATCAAGATTGGAAGAGATGGGGCTAATAGGCTCAATTAAAAAACATATTGATAATCAAGGACACTTTTTAGGTATATGTCTAGGCATGCAAATGATGTTTGAAAAAAGCTCAGAATCTAAAAATACAAAAGGGTTGGGAATTATAAAAGGGGAGATAGACTTGATACCTAATCAATATATGAATAAGACACACAAGGTTCCACACATTGGTTGGAATAAATTAACAATAGATAACAATTTCTCAAAATCTATTGTTAAAAATGATTATAATGTTTATTTTGTTCATTCTTATATGGCAAAAGACGTTGATAGTAATAATATTATTGCTACCTGTGAATATAACCATATAGAAATCCCTGCCATAGTAAAATATAAGAATAGCTATGGATGTCAGTTTCATCCAGAAAAGAGTGGAGAAACAGGATTAGATATACTTAAGTCATTACTAGATATATGATTAATAAAAATAAAAAAATAAAAAAGATATCTTATAGTTTTGTGATTGCAGATTTATTTCATTATGGACATCTCAGAGTACTTAAGATGGCTAAAAGATCCGCAGATTATCATATCTGTGCAGCCCTCACGGATGATGTATGTGAAAAATGGCATAGTAAAAATGTTTGTACATTAAATGAAAGAAAAAAAGTACTTGAGTCATCAATGTATGTTGATGAAGTAATTACGCAAAACTCTCTAGACCCTAGCGATAATCTAAAAAAGATACTTAAAATGTACAAGGGTTGTGAGATTACAGTATTCCATGGTGATGACTGGACAATTCTACCCGGAAAGTCATTCATGGATAATAGTAAAATAAAAATCAAATATGTAAGTTATTACAATAGATTGTCAAGAGAATTGATTTATAATCATTTCTCTAAAAATTCAACGACAACTCTTGACGTTAGTAGAAAATATCATGCAACTAACTTATCCTTAATGGATACAAAGGGACAAACATTAAAGAGCTTATCTACAGTTGTTAAGAAATCGCGTATTGAGCCGCTGAGTACCTTTACAATAAATGATTATAATAAGAATAAAGATATAATTCTAAAACTAATTAATAGAAGTTATGATAAAAAAATAATTATCAGAAGCTCAACCTCTAAAGAAGATGATATTAGTGAGTCACGTGCAGGTGAGTTTTTATCTATACAAAATATTGATAGTAGAGATAATATAATGATCGGTAAATCTATTGATGATATTATAGACAATTATAAATTAAAAATTAAAAACTATAAAAATGAAGAGGTTCTTATACAAAATCAGACAGAGAATGTTGCAATTAGTGGCGTGATCTTCACAAGAAACCTCAAATCAAATGCTCCTTATTATGTAATTACTTATGATGATATAACAGGGTTAACTGATACTGTTACTAGCGGTAGCGATAGTCAGACCATATGGCTTAATCGTGATATAGATAAATATAAAGTACCCAAGAAATGGACTAACCTTATTCATTCTGTTAAAGAAATTGAGCGAATATTTAATAAAATGATTTTAGATGTTGAGTTTGCTATAAATAAAAAAGGAGAAATCATAATCTTTCAAGTTAGACCATTAGCTGCAAATTCAAAATATTTCTTTTCAACGGAAAGTTTTGATAATAATACAGAAGAACTTGTGCTTAAATATAAAAACTATTCGAAAAAAGATCAAATAATTTTGAGTGATATGGCATTTTGGAATCCTTCGGAATTGATTGGAGATAATCCAAAACCTCTCTCATTCACATTATTTGAAGAACTGATAATGAAAAAGAGTTGGAATGAAGGTATCGCTACTCTTGGTTATACAAATACTAGCAAGAACCTGATATATAAAGCTGGTAATAAACCTTATATTAATGTCGATCTTTCAATAGATGCATTAATCCCGAATAAGCTAAAACAATCACTAAAGACAAAGCTTAAAGAATATTATAAAAAGAGGTTCATGAGTAACCTTTCAAGTCATGATAAGTTTGAATTTGATATTATTGATAGTTGTTATATATTCGATAAAGATATTTTAAAACATATGGATTCGAGTATAACAGATAGCGAAAAACGAGCATTGAGGAAAGCTCTTAAAACAATAACAGTAGATATGATAAGAGGATTTGATATTTATAAAAGAGATTACACAAGGCAAGTGAAGGAATGCATATCGAGCTCAAACAAGCTTAAATATGATGATACTCTGCAATTATTAAAAAATATCATTACAAATATAAAACTATTAAAAAAACTAGCAATACCTCAATTTTCCTCCGCAGCAAGAATGGCTTTTGTTAGCAAATCATTATTAAATTCAATGACACTTAATTATGGTTTATCAGAGGCAGACGTAAGTAGCTTTTACCAATCTCTAAACACAGTTGCGTCAGATTATACTAAAGATTTTTCATGTCTTAAAAAAGATATGTTTTTGAAGAAATATGGTCATCTAAGGTCAGGAACATACTCTCTGTCCGCACCTAAATTAAATGATTTATCTTTAAAACATGATAAGAAGATAGCTTTTAAGAAAAATGTATTTAATAAAAAGACAGTTATGAAAATAATTAAAGAATGTTTATTAGATCATAATATGGATTTAAAGCCAGAACAGCTATATAAATTTTTATCTGAATCATTTGTCTTAAGAGAGTATTTAAAATTTGAATATACAAAAATAATAAGCAAAATACTGGATGAGATAAAAATACTTGCAACAAATTTAGGTATATCAGTTACGGATATGGAATATATGACAATCCCTATGATAAATGCATCTTCCCATCTTGAAGATCTTGAGGAATGTAAATCATTTTATAAAAATATAATCGCTCAGGAAAAAGATAAATATCAAAGAAATTCAGATATTGTACAGAATCAAGTTATATCAGATTATAATTCCTTCTATATTATTCAAGATATTATATCTAAACCTAATTTTGTTACGAATGAGAGTATCTCAGGACCTGTTATATTATTAGATAGTTTAAATATCAAGAATATCAACCTAAAGAATAAAATTGTTCTAATTGAAAATGCAGACCCAGGATTTGACTGGATATTTTCTCAAAACATAAAGGCATTAATAACTAAATATGGAGGCATAGGCTCGCATATGGCTATTAGGTGTGCAGAATTTAATATTCCAGCTGTTATTGGATCAGGGAATAAAATCTATGAAAAATTAAGGCTGTTTCAAAATATTAAAATAGATTGTGATTCAAAAAGAATATTTGATGGTATTGGAAATGAAATATCTAATTAGTTCAAAAAGAATTAATGGTAAGCATGATATCAAAGATAAATGCGACCCTGCTTATTCGATATATTTTGATATTTTTAATATTGAACTAGAAGCTATTCCTAATTTAATTGATACTACATCACTGAAAGATCTTTATACTGATGACTTCGATGGTATAATACTTTCTGGCTCGGGTGACATCAAGATTAATGACGATTTAGTTCCAGAGAATAAATCTTGCCAGTATTCCAAAGAGAGAGATAATACAGAAAATTTTTTGATAGAATTAGCTGTTGAAAGGAAGAAGCCATTGATTGGGATATGCCACGGTATGCAGAAGATTAATGAATACTTCGGTGGAATATTATCACCATATTATCATTGCAAACCTAATACATACAGTGAACAAGGTATAGAGCATAATGTATCTGTTAATCATGAGTTCTTAGATGCTAATAAGGAATATATTGTTAATCAATACCACGATCATTGTATACTTGAGCATAATTTAGCAAAGAATATGAAAATATTTGCTATTGACCCACGATTTAATACAGTAGAAGGTTTTTGTAATATGAATATGCGTATACTCTGCATGCAGTGGCATCCTGAAAGAAGTATTTCTGATAATATGTTATCAAATACCATGTTAGAGAAGTTTATATGAAAGCAGTAATACTAGCAGCTGGGAGAGGGACTAGGCTTGGCAGTCTAACTAAAACATCACCCAAATGTTTACTGAGTATAGAGGATACAAATATATTATCTATACAAGTGAAGCTCTTTTTAAAAAATAATATAAAAGAGATATATGTTGTTACAGGATTTTGCGAAGAAAAGATTAAGTCAGAAAATATTATCAAAATTAATAATATCAAATATAAAGATACAAATATGGTTTATTCATTAATGCAGGTTATGCCGGATATTATAAATGATGATGTGATTATATCATATGGCGATATTATTTTTACGAATTCAGTATTACGATCATTACTTGAAAATAAAGATTCTAACTTAATTGTTTCAGATACGAATTGGAAAGATTATTGGCTGACTAGATATAATACAACAAATTTTGATATAGAGAGTTTTAAAGTAAAAAATAAAAAAATTCTAGATATTGGTAAAGAATGCAAGGATGATACAGATATTGATGGCAGATATGTTGGCTTAATGAAATTTAACACAGCTGCCTTATCACATATGAATAAGATATGGAAAAGAGATATTGGAAAAAATGATAATCATTGGCTTACATACCCGAGATCATTAGAGCAATCTTATATGACTGATATGATACAACAATTAATTATTGAAGGGCTGGTTATAAAAACTCATGAAATAAATAACAATTGGTGTGAGATTGATACAACTGATGATTATATTATTGCTCAAGAGTTTTATAAAAATAATAAAGATAAAATTAATTTTTAGTTTCTAATTATGAAAAAATACTCAACTATATTTATAGCAGGAATAAATCGCAGTGGTGGATCTCTACTTGCCAGGCTATTTGATGGACATAGCAATATATTGAGTTATCCCATAGAACTTGGCTTTCCAACATTGGATAATTTTTATAAAGTATCAAGTAGTTATGGTGGAGTTCCTCAAACCATACCAGATTATAAAAATGGTATAGATGATATATTCGAACTACTCGAAATTCCATCTAATAAGCCTAAAATAATAACGCAATGGGGTAAGGAGCAAAGTGATCCTATAGGGGTACGTGAGAATTACTTAGAAAAAGTATTCTATGGAAATGTTGAGACTAACTTTGATTTTAATAAGTTTACATCTCTCTATACTAGTTATGCAAAAAATTGCAATGACATTGCATCATTGTACGATGCAAGACACAATGCTTATTTTGAATCTTGGGATAGTGGTAAGCATATGAACAACCAAGAACATGTAATGATGCATAGCAGCGGAGGTCTTTATCTTAGTAACATTGAAACGTTTTATGAAAAATTTCATAATCCCATTATTCTATTCCCAATTAGAAACATCATGGGTTATGTCGCAGCTGAAAAAACAAGACTGGCCAGGAGATACTATGGTTCAAGAAGATTTGCATGGCCAAGATTGCCTAATATGTTTGTAAAAAACTTTAAATCTTATGATTTAACTGGACAAATTTACTCATGGTTATCTGCTATGACAAGAGTCAAGTTATTACAAGAAAAGCATGGTATAAATGAGAACTTTATTGTTTATCGGCATGAAAGATTGACATCAGAACCTATTAAAACTATGCAGGAGCTATCCAGTCAAATGAAAATTAACTATGAGAAAATATTATTAGAACCTACTATTGCAGGCCATAACTGGCTGGGTAATTCTCAATATGGACCGCTTAAAGGTATTAGTAATAATATTTCAAAGAATTATTCGAAAGTACTCAATAATGATGAAATAAAGTTAATACAGTCAATGACTACTGAATTAACTGATGATCTTTATCAGCAAACAACACCGGTTGATCTAACTTCCATATCTAGTAAGAAATTTTTTGATTACAAATACCAAAAAGATTATTTTAAAGATGAAGCAAAAATTTCACTATATTATTCTTTGGTTAATGCATCTAAAAGGTCAATGACAATAAAAACTGTTGAAAAATATGCGGTGATCGCTGTATTGTTTTCAATATATGTCAGAATAATGCATATACCGAGAATGATAAAGATTAAATATTTTAACAAAACAGGGAAGCAAAATTACACATGATAGATAAGAAAAATAATAATCAACATTCAGAAGTAAAAAGATGGTGGAATTATTCTAGAAATTTAAGATGGGATACGTTTTATGATGATAGTAATCCAGATAGACATCATGTAATTCATCGTCAAGCAAAGACAATGGAGCAAGTAGAATTATTAGGTTTACCTAAAGGAGCAAAAATACTTGAGCTTGGATATGGTGCTGGACAAACAGCTAAATTATTACTCGAAAAAGGTTATGAATATCATGGAATAGATATATCCGATGAACTTTGTAAAAAATCAATTGAAAGATGTCAGGTATATGTCGATCAAGGTATGGCTAAATTTAGTGTCGGTAATATAGAAGCAAAGTCATCTTATGAGGATGAATTTTTTGATGCAGTAATTGTTTGTGGAGCATTACAATATTTAGATGATATTAATAAGTGCTTTATAGAGGTTAATAGAGTATTAAAACCAAAAAGTTCATTTGTAGTATGTCAAACAAATATGTATGCGTTGAAAGATATGATATTTCCTCGTAGGCTAATATTACGCATATTATATGCTTTGTCTGGACAAAAAATAGAGGTGTTCCCATCATTCAGAGCTATGCTCGTTGAGACTAGTGCGCTAAAAAATAGCTTTGGTAAGTATGAGTCAACTCTAAAAAAATATAGTTTCTTTACAAAGGGCGATGAAACTCATTCTTTTTATTTCAAGAAAAGATTAAATTCTTTCTGGAGACTTCGGAAACTCTTCCATGCGAATAGTTTTATTATAGAAAGAAACGTCGGAGCAACATTTTTTCATCCACCTGGAAACATTTTCAGAGGTCCTGTTACTATGGTGAATAATATATTACAATTTATTTCAGATCATATTCTTAAATTTATCTCTGTATATGCTGATAATGTAATTATATCTGGAAGAAAAAAATAAATATAATGAATTATATTGAACTAGTAAAAAAGATAAAGGATATTAATAGTTCACAAATTACTAATATCTATACGTTCGATGCATTGATTCGATTTATATCATACTTCGTGACTCCTATATTTTACTATCTTAAAATGAGTCCGAATGCAGTGACATACACAAGTGCTATTGTTGGTTTTGGAAGTGCCGCAATTGGAATTATTTATGGTATTGAATATATAGTATTAGTTATATTATTATTCTATTTACATTTAGTCATCGATTACTGTGATGGTAATGTTGCTCGTCTTTTAAATAAAACATCTTTTTTTGGAAGATTCATCGATGGACTATTTAATGTTTTAGTCGTATCAGGTCTGCAAATAGCTTTGTTTGTCATGATATCTGACCCATTACATGCTGAACACTTTAAGCCCCTTGCAAAGATACCGATTTTATATATCGAGCTTATTTGCCTTATATCTATTGCCTTATATCCAGTTCAACATCTTATATATGACAGATACTCAGCTTATATTAGATGGGTTAATCAAGAGCATAGGCTAGATATTTTTCCTTCAATTAAATCTGCTATGTCATTTAAAACGATACATCTCTTCGATAATCTACATTATCTGACTTTAATATTATCTATATACAATATATCTTTCATACTCTTAAATTTTATAATAAATATTATACTATCATTTGCCTTGATTTATTTTCATATAAAATATTCATATATCAATATGAATGTATCTGCCAGCAAATATCATAGAGTTAAAAAGGAGGAGGGTATAGGTGATTAAAATATTTATTACTTTAGGACCAGCATCAATGAACAAAAGTTTCTTATCAAATCTAAATAAGAAATATATAAAGTTGTTACGGATCAATCTCTCTCATACGAATATTATAGACTTAGAGAAGACTGTTAAATATATACGTAAGTATACGAACATTCCAATATCCTTCGATACTGAGGGGGCTCAAGTTAGAACGTCTGTTCTTAAAAAAAAGACTATGTCTCTCCGTAAAAATTCAAACATTATAATAAATAAAGAGATAAAAAATAAAGATGGTCTAGATTTAAATCCACAAGATATTTATAAAGAGTTAAAAATAAACGATATACTCTCAATAGACTTTGATGGAGTAAAAATTAAAATTATTGCCGAGTCAGATACTTTGTTTAAATGTAAAGTTATTGAGGGTGGTGTTATTGGCACTAATAAGAGTATTCTAGTAAATAGAAAAATCAGTATTCCAGCATTTACTAAAAAAGATATACAAGCATTTGATATAGCTCAAAAACTAAAAATTAAAAATGTTGCTCTCTCTTTTACATCATGCGCTCAAGATATTAAAAGATTGAGGGAATATTTCACATATCCAATAAAAATAACCTCTAAGATAGAATCATTAAAAGCGATTATGAATTTAAAAGAGATCATGAACGAAGCTGATAATATATTAATAGATAGAGGAGATTTATCTAAAGAAGTCCCTATACATTTAATACCAAGGACTCAGAAAAACATAGTGATGGCAGCTCAGAAAAATAATACACCGGTTTATGTGGCAACTAATTTACTTGAATCTATGGTGACACAAAAAGAGCCGACAAGAGCTGAAGTAAATGATATCTATAATACATTGAATGATGGTGCAACAGGTTTAGTTCTTGCAGCAGAAACTGCTATTGGAAAGTATCCATCCGAGTGTGTAAACATGGTAATCGACGTTTCAAAAACTTTATAATTAAATATAAATATGAAAAAAAAGATTCTTTGGTTCACAGGCATGTCGGGTACAGGAAAATCATATTATTCTAAATATATTTCCGATAATTATAAAAATTATAAAATTAATATGTTAGATGGTGACATCATTAGGGGTCGATATGATATACCAGTTGGCTTTACTTACGATGATATTTGTAAAAATAATCTAACTATAAAAGATATAGTAAAGAAGGACTATCAAAATTATGATATCACTATAATTTCAGTAATTTCTCCATATGAGAATATTCGTAACCAAATCAAGAGAGAATTTAATAAAGATTTATCATTCATTTATATGCATTCAGATATAGAAAGTCTCAGACAAAGAGATACAAAAGGCTTATATAAGAAGGCTGATAATAAAGAAATACTCAATCTAATTGGGTATTCTGATATAGCTGATTCAAGATATGAGAGACCTATCTCTCCTGACTTGATACTAAACACATCATTTGGTATTAATCCTAATGAGAATATAAAAAAACTCAATAAATTTTTGAAATCTATGCTCAATGAGATTTAAGCATATTAATATAATTTCAGATGAAGATGATATTCTATCGGATGATAATGTACTGAATATTACTTTCTCAAAAACAATATTTAATAAATATTTAAAAAAAAATAACATACAATATTTTTTTGATATCAATTCAAGAGTAAGTGAAAATAAAGAATTATCAACACTTGAGCATGCCTTATATAAAGAATCCTTGAATAAAGATAAAAGATGGTATTTTTTAACATACAAATATATATACAAGTATTTAGTTACATATAATCAATTTTATAACAGAATCAATTATATTATTGAAAGTAACAGAGCAGAAGTTATCAGTATTACTTCAAATGTATCATTTATTTTATCTAGAGCTTTAATGGCTATTAAAGAAAAACATAATATTGTTATAAGAAATAGTAATAAAAAAGATTTAACTTTTAGTTATCGACATTTCAAATATATGGCTAGTGACATACCAGTCAAATCTACCATAGATAGCACTAATCTGTTTTTATTCATTTTAGGCTTATATTTACGACTTAAAGGTCATATGAGCTTTTTATTTCCATCTTCATGTAAATTCACAAGTTCATCTAAAAATAGTCTTTTTAGAATATCCTATTTTAGTTTGTCTAGTAAAATAAAACGTGTTTTATTACCTAGAAAAAAAGATATCACATTGAGATATTTTCCACTGATTGATTTTTCAGTTAACATTCAAACTAAATTTAAACTTACACCTAATCACTGGGATAGTTATAGACCAGATCAAATAAGTCTTATAAAAGATATTATAAATATTTATTTCAATCAATATGATTTTAGTTATCTGGATCTCTTGGAAAGAAAAACAACATATTTGATTTCTAATTCAGGAACCAAGAGAGTAATATTGGATGATACTTCAGACTCATATAGGAAATTAATGATATATTGCTGTAAAAAACTTAATGTAGATGTTGAATTCTTACCACATGGATTAATAGATGAGGAGTTTCAATTTCCTTCTATTAAAGACTCCAGATATGTAAATCATCTTCCAGCTGTAGTTGCTTGGAATAATAACTCCTCTAATTACTTTAATTCATATGGTTTAAAATCAAAAGCTATTGCGTTTCCAATAAATATGTCAAAAAAAATAACAAAGAATAAAAAGGATATCTTGGTAATGTTGAGTCATGGAAACAGGATTAATTTAAACAGCTTCGAAGATGATATTGAGACCTTAATTCCATTGAGAAAAAATCTAAATTATCTTATCGATTGGAAGATACATCATAATATTTTTGATGAGGCAAATAAATCAATGAATAAGCAGATAAAATATATTGAAAGAACACATGATATAAATCTGAACTTTATTAAGCATGATACTAAATCATCATCAATAATGAGCAACTATAGGAAAATTATTTTTACGACATGGACAACAGGAATTTTTGAGGCAGCGTTATTGAATATTCCGTTTATTATATTTACGAAGGAAGATTATAGAATACATGCTTTAAATTGTTTTGATATACCAATGGCAAAACACTATGATGATTGTGCTAGGTTTATTTTAGACAATGATTCTAATCAAAAATATTTAAAAGATATAAAAAGCTCTCTTAATAACAACATGAGTTTTAATGATTATCTGAAATCTTATGGGTAAAGTTACTATACAGCCTTTATTTAGTTATACTAATCTTCTTAAAAGTATTATTTCTAAAAATCATATTGATCATCGATTATTTAAGTCAGGTAGACATTCTCTAGACTATGCATTACGAGAAATCATATCAAATAACCCTAGGTTTAAGAATATCCTGTTACCCAAATTAATCTGTAATGAAATAATACCTTATATTGAAAAACATAAAATTAATATTAATTATTATAATATTGAGGATAATCTTAATATAGATGTCAAAGATTTAGACAATATAGTTAATGATAAACCAACCATAATTCTTGTTGTAAATTATTTTGGCTTCCCAGCAGATTGGCGTCTAATTAATAATTTAATGGAAAGAAAAGATTGCCTGGTGATAGAAGATAATGCACATTCATACCCAAATGATTCAATAAAAAATATTAAGAGTGACTACTCATTTGATAGTTATAGAAAAATTCTCCCTGTTTTGAGTGGATCTATGCTCAAGAAAAAAAATCATGCTACACTATTAGCTAATATAGCTGAGACTAGAATGCCATCACGATCCGAGATAATTTATTCTCTTAGATATATCAAAAATTTTTTTAGCAATAAATCATATAAAAATAAAACAGTTGTGGAATCTGTCGATAAAAATAACAAGATAGACTCAATCTCTAATGCGATAATAAGAGGTAATAGTTTCAATAGACTCTCAATCATCAAAAAAAGACAACAAAACTATTTATTTTGGAGGAAATATTTAAATGATAAAGAAGTTATATTTTTTGATAATTTGAAATTAACAAAAGAAACTTGCCCTTATGCGTTCCCATGTTATGCGAAAAATCAATCTGGAATTGCTTATTGGAAAAAATGGGGCGTGGAAAACAACATTAATATCATTGCATGGCCAGATTTTCCATTAATTATAGAAAATGACATGCAATCATCGAATTTAGGAAGGATTATCCTCTTTCCGGTCAATCATCAATTTGATTTAAATAAGAGAATTGGGTAACATCAATTATATTAATTGGTAAAAAATATGAAAGTTAAAAGCTCTTTACTTCAACTATCTAGAAATTCAAAAAGAATTTTCTTGATAGCTGTTGATGTCATTACTTTGAGTGTCGCTGCATATCTTGCATTGTCACTAAGACAAGGTGGTTTTTTCATGCCATCTAACGGATATGAACTTACAGGTGCAACGTCAAAAGATCTTTACATGATGATTTTGCTTGCGCCAGTTTGTGTTATTCCAGCTTTAATCATTACTAGGTTATATAGATCAATAACAAGATATATAAGCATTGAAACATATGTAAAAATTACAAAAGCAACAATTATAGGAACCGTAATTTGGGCATCTGTAATTAATTTACTAGGGTTGCCAATTCCAAGGTCAGTAATTGTTATCTACTTAGTTATATCTACTTTAATGGTTTACTTTACCAGGTTCACAGCTCGTGAATTTCTAATTATTAGAAATGAATCAAAAATACATAATGTTTTAGTTTACGGAATAGGAGAGTCATCAATTAAAATTGCTGAAATATTGAAAACAGACAATATGATTAGGCCAATTGGCTTTATAAGTCAAAGCAATAATGATAATAAATCAATAATTTGTGGGCTACCTGTTTTTGGAAAAGATAATATACAGGATATTATAACTAAAAAAAATATACATGAGATTCTTGTTACAACAAAATATCAAACTAAAGAGTCTTTAAGATCTATAGTTGAAGTGTTGAACGATTATCAGAGATTAATTCGAAAACTACCGAATATAGAAAAAATTACTAATGGTCAAATTAATATTGCTGATACCGGAAGAATTAATATTGAAGATTTGCTAGGAAGGGATGCAGTCCGTCCAGACCCATATTTATTAAAAGCATGTATAAAAGAAAAGGTTGTCCTTATTACAGGTTGTGGTGGATCAATAGGTTCTGAATTAGCGAAGCAAATAATTAAACTTAATCCAAAAAAGCTTATTCTGTTGGAGCAATCTGAGTATTTTCTTTATGAAATAGATAAAGAAATTTCAAATTATATAACTGACCATAACCTTGGTACTGAGATGACATCTTATCTTGGTTCAGTAAATGATAATGATTTTATAACAGGTATTTTTAAAAGAGAAAATATTAATACTATTTATCATGCTGCGGCGCATAAACATGTACCGCTTGTAGAACATAACCCATTAACAGCAATTAAGACAAATATCCTGGGGACGAATTTAGTTGCCAGAAAAGCATTTGAGTTTAATATTGATAACTTTGTATTAATATCTAGTGACAAAGCAGTTAGGCCAACCAATATAATGGGGGCCACAAAGAGGTTTGCAGAATTAATATTGCAAAGTCTACAGGATGAAGTGAATGCTATGCCCTCAAATAAACATAATACTAAATTTTGCATGGTTAGATTTGGTAATGTTTTAGACACATCCGGCTCTGTTGTTCCGTTATTCAGAAAACAAATAAAAGATGGTGGCCCAGTAACTGTTACTGACCCAAAAGTAATAAGATATTTTATGACGATTGGTGAAGCTACAGAATTAGTTATTCAAGCAGGATCAATTAGTAACGGAGGAGAAGTATTTCTTTTAGATATGGGAAATCCGATTAGTATTCTGAGCCTCGCAAAAGAAATGATTAGATTAAGCGGTAAAACTATCAAAGATAATAGTAATAATGATGACTCGATTGAAATTATCTTTACTGGCCTTAGAGATGGTGAAAAGCTTTATGAAGAACTTTTGATAGGGGATAGTGTGGACAAGACAATACATGAACATATTATGTGTGCTAATGAAGAAAAATTAACATCCAAGGAAGTTACTGACTATATTAATAAACTGAAGCTTTTAAGATCGGACAATACGCTATCTGATATTCAAAAAGTTCTTTATGAGTCGGTGGAGGGCTATGAACCTAGTAGCTCTAAAAATGTTATAGACATTAAAGTAAAAAATAAATAATCGAAACCAACGTCTTTAATAAAATCTGAAATTGAAAAAGTAAGATGATAGGGTCAATTAGTCATGGATTTAAATAAATATTTTAAGAATAAAAAAGTTTTAATAACTGGTAATACTGGTTTTAAAGGTTCATGGCTGTCTAAATGGTTATCAATGATGGGTGCAGAACTATATACTATATCTAAAGATATACCAACGTCTCCATCACATTATGGGTTATTAAATAAAATTTTCAATAATGATATAAGAGCAGATATATCTGAATTTGATACTGTTTATAATGTCATCAATTCCTGTAAACCTGATTTTGTTTTCCATCTTGCTGCACAAGCATTGGTGCTTCCATCATATGAAAACCCATATTCAACATTTACTTCAAACACAGTAGGGACATTAAATATTTTAGAATCATTAAAAAGGTCTAATCATAATTGTACTGCAGTTCTTATTACAAGTGATAAATGTTACGAAAATACAGAACAAAAAGTTAATTATTCTGAAGATGATAGATTGGGAGGTATTGACCCATATAGTACATCCAAAGCTTCTGCAGAGTTACTTATTAAAGGCTATAATAATGCTTTTTTTAAGACTAATTTATCTAATGTACGGTTATGTTCTGCAAGAGCAGGGAATGTAATAGGCGGCGGTGATTGGGCTATTAACAGAATTGTTCCAGATTGTATTAAATCATGGTCTAAGGGTGAAACTGTAAATATACGCAGCCCCTATGCCACAAGGCCTTGGCAACATGTATTAGAACCAATATATGGATATTTAACGTTAGGAGCGCAACTAAGTGAAAATAGATCTTTAGTTGCTGAATCATTTAACTTTGGACCTATAAACCCACTATCGTTTACAGTAGAAGAGCTTGTTTCAGAGTTATCTAACCATTTTGACAATTCTACTTGGGGTATAGATGATAAAGCCAATAAATTACATGAGGCTGGACTCTTAAGCTTAGATTGCAATAAAGCTCTTAAACTATTGGATTATAGGTCAAAACTTGACTTTGCTCTCACCTCAGAATGGACCGGGAAATGGTATAACACTTTTTATAAACATGGTCCTGAAGCAGCTGCTAAGATGACAGAAAACCAAATTCAGGAATTTGTAGCTATAAAATGAAGATTGATGGGATAAAAACTACCAAATTAAATATGTTTAAAACTAAAAATGGGTCAGTTTTACATGGAATTAGATCCACAGATAGCCACTATAGTGAATTTGGTGAAGTATATTTCTCAATAATTAATCATAATGCTATTAATGCATGGAAGAAACATCAAAGAATGACTCTGAATCTATTAGTACCCTCGGGAGAAGTAAGATTTAATTTTATTGACTCCAGAAAAAATTCACCAACTTATATGAATAGGATGGCAATAACATTATCAAAAGAAAATTATGTTGGCATTACTGTGCCACCAAATATCATATTTGGCTTTAAAGGATTATCAGAAAAAGAAAACATAGTTACAAATATTGCAAGCATTATTCATGAGAACGAAGAATGTTTGAATATTGACATTAACAAATATGAGTTTATATAAAATATGAAAATAATAATACTTGCAGGTGGTTATGGGACAAGGCTAGATGAAATGACAGATACAATTCCAAAGCCAATGGTTGAGATAGGAGGGTTGCCTATAATAGTTCATATAATGAAGTTATATGCACACTATGGACATAATGATTTTTATATTGCTCTTGGATATAAAGCGGATGTGATTAAAAAATATTTTTCAACATTTAAGTCAGATTGGAATATTAATCTAGTCGATACAGGTCTAGATACAATGACTGGCGGAAGATGCAAGATTATAAGTAAAATTATTGGTAAAGAAAGATGTTTTTTAACATATGGCGATGGTTTGTCAGATGTAAATATAAACAAATTAAAAGATTTCCATATACGAAATGGTAATAAAGTTACAGTATCTGCAGTTCATCCAAGTGCAAGATTTGGCGAACTAGATTTAGATGGTGACAGAGTTTTGTCATTTAAAGAAAAACCTCAATTGCAAAAAGGATGGATAAATGGGGGGTTTTTTGTTTGCGAGCCTGAGTTCTTTGAGTATATAGATGAGGATACTATGCTAGAAAGAGAACCAATAGAAAAAGCTACTCAAGATCTAGAGCTTTATGCCTATAAACATGAAGGTTTTTGGCAATGCATGGATACAAGAAGAGATTATAAGTTACTTGAGAAATTATGGTCAGAAAATCAAGCTCCATGGAAAGTTTTATAAAAGAAGACACGAAGACCATTGCTCTAGTATCTAATAATTATTGGACTTTATATAAATTTAGATATGATGTCATCAATTTATTTTTAAATAAAGGTTATAAGGTAATACTCATAGCTGGAAAAGACTCATATGAAAGAAAATTTAATCAAGGTAACCTAGTTAAGTATCATATACCAATTGAAGCTCGCGGAGTAAACCCATACACTGAACTAAAAACTTTTTTCAAAATATATAGAATATATAAGCAAACAAAAGTTAATTTAGTATTACATTTTACAATCAAGCCGAATATATACGGCTCTCTAGCAGCTAGATTTTTGAAAATAAAGAGTATTTCATTTATTACTGGAGTAGGACATATCTTCATTAATGATAATTCATTTTTTACTAAATTTATTAAATATCTCTATAAAGCTGCATTAAAAGACACTTTAGAGGTATGGTTTACTAATATCAGTGATAAAAAACTATTCCTAAAGAATAAAATTATAAATACTAAAACTATAGCTAAAATAGTCCCAGGAGCAGGTGTTGTATTCAAAGAGAATGTTTCAAAAGATAAGGGGAATTCAAAGGTAAATTTTATCATGGTTTCTAGACTATTAATGATTAAAGGTGTCTTGGAATACATAATGGTTGCACAGAAGTATAATAAAGATCCTGGTGTGATATTTACACTTATTGGAGCTCATAATCCAAAAGATATCGATTCAATAGATAGAAAGATATTAGACAAAGCCATCAAGCAAGGCTGGATAGTATATTATGATTATCAGGATAATGTGACAGAACATATTTCAAAAGCAAGCTGTTTAATACATCCATCTTATAGAGAGGGTATCTCTACAATTCTTATTGAGGCAGCCTCCCTTTATACACCAATCATTACTACAACTGCTCCAGGATGTATTGATGTAATCCCAGATAATAGTTTTGGATTATTATGTGAACCAAGAAACCTATTATCTCTTGAACGGAAGGTCCAAGATTTTCTATTAATGACAAATGAAGAAAAACATCATATGGTTGATAAAGCATATAATTATGTAAAGAGTAATTTTGAAAGACAAATAATTTTAAGGAACTATGAGGGTTTAGATGTTTATCTTAATTAGTTATGTATTACCTTTCTTGGTAACATCTTTAGTGACAGTTTTATTAATTAAATATCCAGTGTCTTTATCAATACCAACTAATAGGGGACTTCACAACAAGGATACTGCCTCATCTGGAGGAATTGCTATTATGGCAGGGATATTAATTATGCCAATAAGTCTCCCTATGAGTTTTATATACTCTCTAATACTAGCTACTCTGATGGGATTCATAGATGATAAATACTCACTATCTAAAGGCATTAGATTCCTAGGCCAGGCATTAATCGCAATGATGATTGTATTCTCCGCTCCAGCTTCAATAGGACCAATTATGTTACTCTGGATGATTTTTATAATATATTTTATAAATATTTATAACTTCATGGATGGGATTGATATGATAGCAACCATGCAAGGAATATTCTTCTTATTGGCATCTGGATTAATTTTTAATAACTATTCTCCAATATTTCTTCCACTTCTAGCTTTTCTTTTTTTTAATTTATCACCAGCCAAAATATTTCTAGGTAATGCTGGTAGTTATTTAATAGGGACATTACTTTCATGTTATATTTATTTTATTGGATATGACTTTTCTTTAACAACAGAAATAATATCATGCTTTATACTTCTGACTATTTTCATAGTTGATTCAACATATGTTCTTTTAAAAAGATTTTGTAAGAAGTTCATTATAGATAAGGAATCTTTAAATATTAGCATAAGACATGTAATGGAACCTCATTGTAGCCATAATTATCAGATTTTAGCAAAGAAATATTCTAGTCATAAAAAGGTTGTTATTATTTTAATGTCTTATAATATTTTATGGTGTTTACCTCTCGCATATCTATGTACAAATACTTTTTTATCAAACAATATAGTTTTATCATTATTATTCCTATTTCTTAGCTATTGCCCCTATATTTATTATTGTCATAAAAATGAATCTGGTAAAGAATAAAGAAAATGAAAATTCTAATTACAGGTGGAAATGGATTAATTGGAGGCAGACTTTCTGAATATCTTTGTCTAAATCATAATGTAACGGTATCATCTCGCTCTGAATACAAGACTGTTAATAATATTAAGATAGTTCACAATAGCGAATTATTAAATGAACTGAGTTATGGATATGATGCAGTAATACATGCTGCAGGACCGAATAGTTCTCAGTGTAATGATCAGTTAATTTGTGATGAATATATAGATTATTCAACAAATTTGATAAATGCCTGTATTACGAATAATATACAAAAATTTATATTTACTTCATCTACGAGAATTTATGGTAAATCACCCATCGGCACTATAAACGAACAAACTAATCTTGTCGAAGATGATAACTATTCTAAGGTTAAAATAGAAATTGAGCATAGACTTAGAAGTATGTGTGCATCAGAACAAATTCAAAGTTATGTATTAAGAATATCTAATGGTTATGGCTACCCCATACATAATGAAACCAACTGTTGGGACCTATTACTAATGTATGCATGCAAAGAGGCAATAATAAATAAAAAGATATCATTGCGCTCAAATGGAAGAGAGTATAAGGACTTTATTCCAGTAAGCTTCATTGTAAGAACAATAGAGAAATGTCTCATTCAAAGTAATAGCAATAATCATCTTATATATAATATCGTATCTGGAAAACCAATTACTGTTAAAAAAATTGTTAAATATTTAGTTGATAAAATTGAAACCCGTACTGGTCAAAAGATAAATTTTTCTACATCTCCTGAGCAAAACAAGTTCCACAAGTTTAATATTGATACTCAGTATAGGGATTCAGTATCCAAAGATGAGATTAATAGAGAATTAGACTGTTTGATTGATTATTGCCTAAAGAATTTTAGATCACTTAACTGAGCAGAATATGAAAATTTCTATAATACTTCCAACATATAATAGAGCAGGGCACTATCTTTCTAGGGCCATAGAATCTGTTATAACTCAAAGTTATAAAGACTGGGAATTGATTATTATTGATAATAACTCTAAGGATGGTACTCAAGAACTGGTTGAATCTTATAAGAATGAAAAGATTCACTTCTATACAATAAACAATGATGGGAATATTGCTAAATCAAGAAACCTTGGCATTTCAAAAGCAAGCGGGACATACATTGCTTTCTTAGACTCAGATGATTATTGGTTTAAAAGTAAACTTGAAATATGCATGACTTCATTATATAAAAATAAGAATTATCAATGCATATGTCATAGTGAAAACTGGGTATACCCGGATAATAAATCTATAACAAAAGATTATGGGCCAGAAAATAATTATAGTTTTAAAAAACTTCTTATGAGAGGTAACTGCATATCATTGTCTGCAACAATGGTAAAGAAATCAATATTAACTGAAGTGGATTATTTCTCCGAAAATGATGAACTGATAACAGCAGAAGACTATGATCTATGGATAAAAATATCAAAGAATTATAACTTTCTTTTTATCAATGATGTTTTAGGTGCATTCTGCTTGCATAATGATTCAGAAAGCGCAAATATATTAAGAAATAGTGAAGCTGTGCTTAATGTGATTCGTTCGCATGTAAGTAATAATGACTTCTTCTTAAAAAGAGCAATCTCAAATGCTCTAAAAAATAAAGGTAAACAATTCTATATCAATAATAAACGATCAGAAGCTTGTATGGCATATTTTTCATCTATAAATGATTTTAAGAGTTTTGTAAGAGCAATTCTGCTTATACTGATACTCCTTATTCCATATAAATTTATCTCGAGAATGACTGGTTAGATATTATGTTTACTGATATTAATAAAATTTTAACAGCCACTTCTTAACAGATTATGAATGGATTTTCTGGAATCTTTACTGATGCATTTAATATAATACTAACACTCGATAACGAGTTTTATGGAATAATATTACTTTCTTTAAAAGTTTCATTCACAGCAATATTGTTATCATGGTTTTGGACCAAAAATTACAATTTCTGAGGAAACAAAAGACGTCAGAATTAAAAGAATTAACAAATTTGATTATGTCAACTTTACATCTAAATATCTTGGATCCGAAGTTTCTAGAGATATCTTCGGCCTACCACCTAGAAAAGTAAAGATTCTCGGATTCCCAAGAAATGATCTATTTTATAATAATAATTTAGCACAAAAGTCATTAGTCGAAAAGAAGAGCATAAGTAAACTATATAGAGGTATTATGAGCAAAACCACAAAAGTAATATTATATACACCTACATGGAGACCATATGATTATAATCTGCCTATAATGGATTTAATCGGTTTTGAAACTAAGCTATTCAATAATTTTCTTATTGAGAATAATATCTTTTTTATATATTCTACTCACTCAGCAAATCCTCCCAAAAATCATTTAGAATCGTCTCCAAACATTGCTTATATCGATTCAAAATATCCATTATATGACACCAATCTCACTATGCTTGAATCAGATATATTGCTTAATGATTACTCTACAACATCTGTAGATTTTAGCATTTTAAGACGCCCGCAAATATTTTGTATGCCAGACTATGATATATATAAAAATACAAAAGGATTTTTAGAGGATTATAAACAATCAATGCCTGGCCAAGAGGTAATTAGTTTTATATCTTTTTGTGATACAGTTAAAAAATCTATAGAGGCAACAAGCTCATATTTAAAAAAGTATGATGATAAAAGAATTACGATACTAGATAAATATTATAATTTAAATGATAATAACTCATCAGCGAATCATAAAAAGTTTATTGATGGTATAATGAGAAATTAAAATGGTTAGTAAGATAAAAATTAAGATATTAAGAGTTTCATATACATATATGATTGGAGATTTATTCTATTTAGACCACTTAGAATATCTGAGAAAAGCAAAATTATAAATTTATGACAAAAGTAATAATTATTGCAGCTGGGAAGGGAAGTAGACTTGGAAATTTGACTAAAGATCTTCCAAAGACATTGCTTAGAATTAATGATAAATCAATGTTAGACCATCAAGTGGATATCTACAATAAATCTAGTTTAACTGATATAAATATTATTGTTGGTTATCAAAATGATAAATTTAAAAACCGCTGTGAGACAATTATTCATAATGAAGAATATGAGAAAAATAATATCTTAGAGTCTTTATTTTGTGCAGAAAATATTATGGTGGGTGATTGTATTATCTCTTACTCAGATATTATATTTAAGTCAAGTGTTGTAAAAAAATTAGCTAAAGACAACAATCCAATTACAATAGTTGTCGATATAGAATGGAAAAAATCATATATTGGTCGTACCATGCATCCAATATCTGAGGCAGAAAAGGTTCATTTTAACAATAGTCATGACATCCTTAAAATAGGAAAAGATATTTCACTAGAAGATACTAATGGAGAATTCATTGGTATGCTTAAACTTAACTCTGAAGGGGCAGAAATCTTCAAAAAATTCTATAGATCTGCTAAAGCAAAATATAATGATAATAGATTTTTTTCTGCCTCAAGTTTTAGAAAAGCCTATATTACTGATTTCTTGAGTTATTTGATTTACAATAAGATTACTGTGAGATGTATGACAATAAAAGGGGGCTGGATGGAAATTGATACACCACAAGATTACAACAATGCTCAAAACTTTTTTAATTAACATATGAAATCATTTATAAAACAACATAATTTTTTTAGTGGGTTAAGACTAAGGCAAATACTTAATGATCTCAAAAGAAGACCAGAAGATGCTGCTAAAGAACTACAGATCTCTATCTCTCAATTTAATAAATTATTAAATGGCACAAGTATTCTGACTGAGAAACTAGTAAGGGAGATTACATCTATATGGCCTATTAAATTAGTAGACTTAATTAATCCATTTTATGATACCGAATCATCTTATAAAATTATGAAAGCGTCGTCTTCAAAAAAATCAAGCAGAATTATGAAAAGAGGCGGGGTTGATTATTATGAGTACCAGGATACCGTTATGTCAAAAAATGCACCATTCAGACCTGAATGGATAAGAGAATTAGTTTACGTGGCTGATAATGATCCAAATAATCAGAATATATACTGGAATCAGGGTCATTTACTTCACCAATTCACATATTTCGTTGGTGAAGTAAATTTCTATTATTTAGATCATAATAATAATAAAAAAGTAGCAATAATGAATACAGGTGATTCGATGTTTATAGGATATTATGTGCCTCATACATTTGCCACAAGAAATAAGAAACTTAATTCTTATATAATCGCAATTACATATTACGATGTTATATCGTATGATATTCAAAATGAATTACTAGATTATGGTTTTGAAAAATCTATAAAACTTATAAAAAATTCAAAAAAGAATATTACTGGTAAAGTAAAAGTAGCGAAATATGATAAATATAAATTTAAATATAAACAATATAAAAATAATTCAATATATAGATATAAGTGTTTAGCATCAACTCCACTAGTCAAAACCTCAGAATCAATTGAGCTTGAAGTAATTTGTGATAATCAGTTTTCTAGGCATTCATCTTCACATCAATATATATATATTCTCAGCAAAGATGGTTATTTAAATATTGAAGGCAAAACTCATAAAGTTAAATATGGAGACACGATATATATTAAGCCATTTGTAGTTCATGAATTTAATAAAACTGGATTAAAAGTTCTCATAATGAGTGTGCAGGGTAAAATAAGTGAGGATATAATTAAACAACTCATGAATATGGGCAAGAAGAATATTGGAAAAATTATCTATGATGATACAAGCTGGTTTAAAAAATAATATTTAAAATAATGGTGATAAAATAATGAAAAAAGTATATGTTACGATGGCTGTTGATTTGATCCATAATG
>Ga0233433_10000348_pt1 | contig 51150 bp, 52 predicted proteins | sample SI_122_August201_5_FD_179868 | JGI IMG/M metagenome (GOLD analysis project Ga0233433, IMG submission 179868) | Seawater microbial communities from Saanich Inlet, British Columbia, Canada - SI_122_August2016_100_MG | ecosystem: Environmental > Aquatic > Marine > Inlet | place: Canada: British...
GACCAGTTTTTCGTCTATGATGCGGTCGGCGTTTGCCGGGTTGATCGCTGGTACTGGCGAACGGCTCGGGTTGTTTCATCGTCTGCGATACCGTTCACCGGGCCTGCAAAAATACCAATGGTGATCAATGCCTTTTGCATGCGTTTAATCAGCAGTAGTGTGAAGTCATCGACCGGGTTCGCCACAGGGGCCGAGACGGTGGGTTCATCAATATCTTCCGGGATTGTTGCGGCGGCGAGGGACCCGGATGGTTGCCATGTCCAGAGCGCACTGAACAGGAGTGCCGTAAAGACAGCCACACGGGACCATCGTTTCGTACACATGTTCAATTCCCCGATATTGTCCCGGGCATTGTCCCCGGGATTGACAGAGCCGGAAGATTGCCAGATAGACTGGATAGCACCGTAGCGAAGACGATGTTCGCAATTTTTGTCAGGCATTTTGAAACACCATGGCCGTTTATACTGACGTTAGTGATGAAGATGTATCGCAGTTTGTTGCCGACTATGATATCGGCGATGTGCTGTCGTGCAAAGGCATCGCTGAAGGTGTGGAAAATTCCAACTTTATGCTCACCACGGATCAGGGGGCATTTATCCTGACGCTCTACGAAAAAAGGGTCGATCCGAAGGATCTGCCATTTTTCATAGGGCTCATGGAGCATCTGGCAAAAAACGGTATTCCCAGCCCCACACCAGTTCACGCCCGTGATGGCGAAGCCTTACGTACGCTGTGTGATAAACCGGCCGCTATCGTGACGTTTCTGCCGGGATTATGGCCCAAACGCGCTACCTCGGAACACTGCCGTGAACTGGGTGAAGGCCTCGCCCGTATGCATGTGGCTGGCAGCACGTTCGAGATGTCGAGGCCCAATGGTTTGAGCGTTGATGCATGGCGTCCGTTACTGGAATCCAGTGGAAAGGACGCAACCAACGGCGTGTCAGCTGGCTTGTATGACATGCTGTCGGATGAGCTTACCTATCTGGAAGAGCACTGGCCGGCTGGCCTGCCCAGCGGGGCTATTCATGCCGACTTGTTTCCCGACAACGTATTTTTTCGTGACGGTCATCTGTCAGGCCTGATCGATTTCTATTTTGCCTGTACCGATGCCTTTGCCTATGATTTAGGCATCTGCCTCAATGCCTGGTGTTTCGAGCAGGATGGCAGCTTTAACATCACCAAAGCTCGTCGAATGTTGGCCACATACCGTGTTGAACGCGGGTTCTCACAGGAAGAACTGGATGCTTTGCCCATTCTGGCCCGTGGCGCCGCCATTCGATTTTTACTGACCCGTCTATATGATTGGTTGAACACGCCCGAAGGTGCGCTTGTGGTGCCGAAGGACCCTATGGAATACGTGCACAAATTACGTTTTCATCAGGGTGTTAAAAGTGTTGGCGACTATGGGCTTGATTGATCAATGAACGAAAGTTCCTCAAAATCTGTTGAGATGTTCACCGATGGCTCATGCCTCGGCAATCCGGGGCCGGGTGGCTGGGGCGCTATTCTGCGGTTCGGTGGCACGGAAAAAGAACTGTCCGGTGGAGAGCCGATTACCACCAACAATCGCATGGAATTGCTTGCCACCATTGAAGGGCTGGGCGCGCTGAGCCGTCCCATGAGTGTGGATATCTATACCGACAGCACGTATGTGCGCGACGGCATCACCAAATGGATACACAACTGGAAACGCAACGGCTGGAAAACAGCGGCCAGGAAGCCGGTCAAGAACGATGACCTGTGGCGTTTGCTGGACGCTGCTATGGGCAAACACGATGTGCGTTTGCACTGGGTTAAAGGCCATGCTGGGCACCCGGAGAATGAACGCGCCGACGATTTGGCCCGAGCGGCGGCGGAAGCTATTCGAGATAATGCATAAGGAGCCAGCCATGGCCATCGCGATCACCATACAAATGGAAGGCTGGGAATCACCTGAATGGGTACGCGATCAGTTGGCCCCGAATATGCCGGGCGTGGATACCATGGTCAAGGCCGATGGCGTGGGCGCAGATGTGCGTATAGCCCGACTTAAAGCCACCGCAGCAGCCCGCGAGATTGCCGAGTATTGTCAACTGTACGTGTTGCGCGAACACCGCGATGCCCGCGTTTATGCTGAACAACAGAAAAAAGGCGAATGGCGTGTCTATGCCCCGCGCCTGACCACGGCGGTTAGCGTTGCTGTGTTGGGACTGGGGCATATTGGGGGCCTCATTGCCCGCCGTTTTGCCGCCATGGATTACCGCACTATTGGATGGAGCCGCACACAGAAAGATATTGATGGCGTTGAATGCTTCGCCGGTGAGGACGCCCTTGCCGGGGTTTTGGCAACAGCCGATTTCGTTATTTCAATCCTGCCCTCCACGCCGGACACACGCGGTCTGATGAACACAGAAACGCTGTCACACTTCAAAGAAGGCTCCACCCTGATCAACGTGGGACGGGGCGATCTGGTGGTGGATGGCGATTTACTGGCGGCCCTTGATACAGGCAATCTGGCGCATGCTGTGCTGGACGTTCAAAACACCGAGCCATTGCCCGCGGGTCATGCCTATTGGGATCACGCGCAAGTGACCATCACACCGCATATTTCCGGTTGGAATGTGATCGACGGGCTGGATGATATCGTCGAGAACTACCGCCGCATGGAAACGGGCGAAGAACTGTTACATCAAGTGGATCGCTCTGCGGGATACTAGAGCATTACCTGTTCACAAGGGTTCACAGGAAATGCTCCAGTGGTTGATCTTCCGCAAAGCCACCTTCGCAAATTAATTCAATTTGCTCGGGTTTTGCTACTAACGTGACCGACCTACAGGTTAGCCAGCATATGCTCAGCGCTGGTGACTTCGTAGCCGCCATCTGATTCCAGATTGAGGCTTTCAACCTTGCCGTCGTTGACCACCATAGAAAAACGACAACACCGCATACCAAAGCCGCGGTTTGAAAGATCAAGTTCCAAACCCGTTGCAAGGGCCAGTTCGGCACTGCCATCGGAAACCATCATGACTTTGTCGCCAACCTGCTGGTCTTCACCCCAGGCGCCCATGACGAAGGCATCATTTACGGAAACGCACACAATGCTGTCGATGCCTTTCGCGGTCAGCGCATCGTGGTTGGCCACGAAACCGGGAACATGTTTGGCGGAACACGTGGGTGTAAATGCGCCGGGTAAACCAAACAGGGCAACCTTTTTACCACCGAATAAATCGCCCGTGGTTACGGATTCGGGACCCGATCCCGTCATGGTGTACAGGGTGATATCGGGCATGGCGTCGCCAACGGAAATGGTCATGGTGTTGTCCTTCAGATTTCAAATGTTGTCTCACTGGCGCGCATCATACACCCAGCACGACGTCCCATACCATCGTTTTGAATGATTCTTAACACCTAATCCTGTGCGGCGTCCAACGCGTCCAAAACTGCGCCCGGTGTCAGGATTTCGGGCAGCACGATCCCGTCTGGTGCACCGGGGCCGTAAACGGCATTAAACGGGATACCATAGCGCTGGAACGAGGTCAGGTACCGGGTGATGGAATCCTTGGGCAAAGTCCAGTCTGCCTGCATAGGGATAATAGCGTCACTGGACAGGCGCTCCAACACGGTGCCGCGTGACAGCACAAAGGCCTTGTTCACCAGGCACGACACGCACCATTCGGCGGTCACGTCCACGAACACGGTTTTGCCATTAGCCACATGGGTGTCGATGGCGGCCAGATCGAATGGCTGCCACAAATCATCCACAGCGCTTGATGCGCTGTCAGTAGAGACATCTGTGGGCATGTGCGACAGACCGATCGCTCCAATCCAGCTGATCATCACCACAGCCATTGCCTGTTTTCCAGTCAGTGCTCCCCGATGCCAAAGATAAAGGGATGCCCCCGCCGCCGTTAGCCCGGCACCAATAAGAACGGTGATCAGTGTATCAAGCTGAACCAATAGCACCGATAACAGCCACAGAACTGTACCGGCCAACGCAAGGCCCAGAAAACGCCTGAGCGTAATCATCCAGTTGCCGGGCTTGGGCAGCATTGTGGCTAACCGTGGGGCGGCGGCGACCACCAGATAAGGGGCAGCAAGGCCGAGGCCGAGAACCAGAAAAATCCCCATGATCTCAGGGGTACCACGTGATAAAGCGAAACCCACAGCCGTGCCCAGAAATGGTGCGGAGCAGGGCGTCGCCAATAGGGTTGCCAGCATGCCGGTCATGAAATGCCCGGTAATACCCGATGTTTGGGTCCCGATCTTTGCGACGGCACCCGGTGTGCTAAATTCGAACCAACCCCACAGGTTGCAGGCAAACACCGTGATGATCACGGCCATGGTGATCAGGAATATGGGTTGTTGAAACTGGATACCCCAACCAATCGCAATACCGCTGGCCTTGAGCGCGGCGAGCGCGACGGCAATGAGCATGAACGAGGCCACGATACCGGCGGCCGAGGCGATGAAGCTGATCCGCACGTCTTTGGACTGACCACCGCCGTGACTGATAACGCCTAACAACTTGATGGAAAGCACGGGCAACACGCACGGCATCAGATTCAGGATCAACCCACCGGCGAAAGCGAACAGCAGGATCATAACAATAGACAACTGTGCGGTGACTCGTTTGCTGAGGATGGGTGAGGTATTCGGGCTCACTTGAATTGTGCGCTCAACAGACCGTGCACCAGCGATCAATGTGACGGTAAATTCTTTGTCCAGAAGGGCGGCGGCATTGCCCTGGGTATCCTTTGTCCCCACGAGTTCCACTTGCAACGTGGCTGTGGTACCTGATGGATCAACCTGGGCGAGCGGTTTACCAAAACCGAGTGTGCCTGGATCATCTAATGGGCCTTCCAGATACACATCGGGATCATCGAAGGTCATACCATTTAGGCTGCTGGCGGTGATCAGCAACTGTGGGTTCTGATCCGGCTGTTGAACCAGTTCGAGCGTGTCGATGGTAAGGCCGCTCGCCTTGCCATCACCGGGAACCTGGACGGTGTATTTGTTAATCAGGTGCACGAACGTGCTGGGGGTGCCGTCACCAGCCGGGATGTCCAGTGACAGAGAAACCGATTCAGGTACGCAAACTTCAGAACAGATCAGATAGTCGAGTTGCACGCCAAGCTGGACAGCTTGACCGGGTTGCAGCGGCGTAACGGTCAGTGGGAAGACCACTTCATGTTTGTAGCCAAGGGTCTCGAAACCGAGGACGGAAAACCGTACAGGCGCCGGCCACCGCATATCGATGGACCAGATATTGCTGCTGGTGGACCAGTTGGGCTGCGGTGGATAACCGGCGTCACCGGGTGAGCGCCAGTAAATCTTCCAGCCTTCCTGCAGCTGAAATTCCAAGCCTAAGGTGAGGGGGTGGTCGATGTCGGCATCGCCTACGCTATCGGTGGCCGAAATAAGCCGCACGGAAGCATATTCTGTATCAACCCATTCTGATGCCGCGATGGCGGATTCGCTGGCACCCCGTGCGGAACCGGCGTGCAGCAGGAATAGAGCACAGAGCGCATAGCGTATGATTGCGACGATATTTGGCATGAAGTTAAGCCGAGCCTGTTTACCTGAAGTCATTGAAACCATGGCAGAATGCGCCAATTTTCCACAAAAACCAGCCCTTTCACGTATGTTTGAGCGCTTGTGACACAAAAACCGAAAATATGCGTTACACTTGTTCCCATATGCACCGATGGCGTATTATTGACACATTGCTGTAACACCTTGGTTCTCAACAGATGAAATGCCATATACCATAATAATGGCCCGATAACATTGACCCGACAACAATGGAAACAAAATGGTTAGCCCGTATTTAACAGCATTTGATGACATCGAAGACGACGATGATGGGTATCTGACCGGCCAGCTGATCGTTGCTATGCCGGGTATGGGCGATCCACGATTCGATAAGTCGGTTATTTATCTGTGCGCTCATAGCGAAGAAGGTGCCATGGGGTTGGTGATCAACCGAGAAATTGAAGAGCTCACGTTCCCCGATCTTCTGGAGCAGCTGGATATTGAGCCAGCGCCCGGCGCCACGCCGATCCGTATACAGTTCGGTGGCCCCGTGGAATCAAGCCGGGGCTTTGTGCTGCATTCACCCGATTACCTTCAAGACGGCACATTGGTGGTTGATGACGGTATGGCGCTGACGGCGACTGTCGACATACTACGCGCCATTGCTGATGGTTCTGGCCCCACCAGCCGCTTGCTGGCTCTGGGTTATGCGGGATGGGGGCCAGGACAGCTGGATTCCGAAATCAAAGATAATGGCTGGCTTCATGTTGAGGCAGATGGCGATCTGGTCTTCGATACGGATCTCGGTTCCAAATGGGACCGGGCCATGACCAAGATCGGTATTGATCCGTTTATGTTGTCTGACGTAGCGGGTCACGCGTAACCTAGTTTCCAGAAAGATAAAATTATGAGCAAAAAGAAACCGGCCTCACGCCGCAAGAATCGCGATGCGGCCCAATCATCAAATCCCGATACCTTCATGACCGACATGATATCGCGCATGGAAGATTGCCCAACCGCAGAAAGCCTGAATGACGAGATCATTCTGCCCTTTGCGTTGGCGTTGGAAAAGGTATGCAGCGCGCGCGGGTATCTCATGAATATTTACGGTGAGAAATCAAACGTGGTGGTCAGCACCGAAGAAGATGCCGAGACCATCTATCATTTAATCGAGAAACATCTGGATCAATGATCCGCAAGTGATCCCACGAAGCTGCCGTTCATCACCGCCTTCTGATCAAGGCCTGATTGTTCGAGCAATTCATCGTCCCTGGCGTCTGATGCCTCACCGTTCCAGTGATCGAATGCGATCAGATCTTTCAGGGCAAGGCGTTTCCGCCATCCGGCGGTTTCCAGTTCCGGTTTTTCCAGAAATTCGCTCACGTATCCAATACACAGGTAGGCAATGGGAATCACGTGGCCAGGAAGACCCAGTTCCGCTTTTAGCGCACCTTCATGGACGATGCTGACCCAGCCCACACCGACGCCTTCTGCGCGGGCGGCCAGCCACAGGTTTTGCACGGCACAAACGGTTGAATAAATATCCATCTCAGGCATGTGGGTCCGGCCTAAAACCACAGGTCCGGCCCGGTTCCGATCACAGGTAATGCACAGATTTATGGGGGCGTCCAAAATACCTTCAAGTTTCAGGTTGCGGTATTGATCGCTTTTCTTATCCGAAAACATTTCGGCTGCTTCCGCATCGGCCGTATCAAACAGTGCTTTGATACGTTGCTTTGTCTCCGTTTCTCGGATGACAAGGAAGCTCCAGGGCTGCATGTAGCCAACCGATGGTGCGTGGTGGGCGGCGATGAGCAATCGGCTCAGTACATCGGCGGGTACTTCGTCTGGTAAAAACTGCCCACGCACATCTCGGCGTGATAAAATCGTTTGGTAAACGGCTGAGCGCAGACCGGACTCCGGGTTTTCCATTAAAAGTCCCCTTCATGGAAAATAAGCAGGTAGGCGCGGTCCAGACGTCACCCTCAAATTCCTTCTGGCCGGTCTTCTGACTTGGGATCATCTTTGCCTGGCACCTTCCCGACCCACACTGGATCAGTGGTATTCAACCGAAACAAATTCCCCTTACAGCGCTGGGCACGTAACGGATTTACACCGTTTTCCCGATTCTCCGAAACGCATATAGCGTCAACGCTCCGGCACCAGAAGGTATGGTGGGTGCATCCTAGATTATTGGATTGAAGTGTTGAAGCACATAAATCGAATTTTGAGATTTGATGTGAAGGGTGAGAAACCTACCGAAGGCGCTCGACAATGCCGAATACGATCGCGAAAACCCCGATGATACCCATGATAGTGATGCTTAGAACTGGATCCATTTTCGAGAATCTCCCATACGTTAATTCGGTACAGCGGGCTGGAGCCACACAATGTTAAAGATGGGGAGAATGCCAGCCAGATATTAACGAATGGTTATGGGGGCGCTCATTCGTGTGACCAAACCGTTGGGAACCAGTCTTCACGCATATGGTCACCTGTTTTCAGATCAATACCGGGAAATGGTGGTGAGGTTTTCACCTTGCGGTCCACATAAGTCACATCATCGCCCAGCCATCGCGTGGCAAACCCCCGTCGGCGGTTCGCCAGTTTGGCCGCAGTGGTGCCGTGCAATGTTCTGAAATCAAACAACACAGCGTCACCAGGCTCGCACGCCCAGTTCAAAATGGTGTAGTCGTCGGGCGATGCATCAATATCAGGGACGGTTTCCATTTCCATATCACTGAACCCGTAATTGCTGCCATCTTTGAACCAACGCGGCTGAAACAGCTTACCCCAGCGGTGTGAACCGGCCACAAACCGCACGGCTCCGTCTGCCGGTACCGGGTCCAGTGCCAGCCAGATGCTGAGGCACCGCATGCCTTGTACGTTGTAGTAGGGGAAATCATGGTGCCATGGGGTGTCCTTGGCGGTGCCCTGTTCCTTGACCACCAGATGCTCGTGAAAAATCTGCGCGGATTTGGACTTCATGGCCTGTGCCGCAATAGAGGCTGCTGCTGATTGCATGACGAAAGCTGTGAATTCGGGGATGTCCTGCCAATTACAATAGCTGTTCCAGAAATGCCCGGTCTCACCGATTTTGGAATTCTCGTTGATGAACCGGTCCGGGGCAGCTTCCAGTCGCCCGACGCCGTCGCTTAAGGAATCCAGCCACGATGTAAACATGCCGGGCAGGGCCAACGCGCCATCACGCTGAAAGGTTTCGACCTGGTCGTCGCTCAGTTCCTGGAATGCGGGTTCAGTCATTTCAGTAATCCATGTGCGTTAAGCACTTGCCGCGTTTCAACCGGCCCCTTGGCCACATGTGCATCAAATCCGCAAGCGCGCGCTGCGTCAACATTGATGATGTTGTCATCCACAAAAAAGATGGCTTCCGGCTCACAGGCCAACGCATCGACGACGTACTGGAAGGCTGACTCGTCCGGTTTCACATGCCCCATCTTGAACGACAGAAAATGTAGATCAAACAGCGTGTGAACACCCTGATTACACGGCATGGCCCAGTGAATGTCATTGGTGTTCGAAAAACATCCCGCCTTGATGTCGGGGCGAACATCAGCGACCAGAGCCTCGGCTCCATCATAAAACCCGATGGGCCACTGGGCGAACTTATCAATGAAATGATCGCTTGATACCGAGAGCTCGTATTTGTCCACCATATCGCGGGCAAAGGTGTCCGGCGTACTGCGTCCACTTTCGAAATCCTTGACCACCTGACATTCAAGCCACCGCCGCCACATTTCAGCGCTGTCGGTCTGGCTGCTTAGTTTTTTCCAGTGATCAATGCCGCCAAGTTCAATCAGAATACCACCCACATCAAACAGGAGGACTTGTATCTGGGTCATCAGCTCAGGCGGCCTTTGGTGGTGCTGAAGGGTTCGATCTGTCCCACAGGTCCAAGCGCCGTCATGGTCAATGGTGAGGCGATCACCCGACTGGCGACCCGCATGACGGCCTCCTTATCTACGGCTTCGATTTTGGCCACGGTTTCTTCCAACGGAATAGTGCGTCCGTACACCAGCAATTGACGCGCCGCCTGTTCACAGCGCGACGATGAACTTTCCAGCGACATGAGGATGCCGGCTTTCAACTGGGCGCGCGCACGGTTCATTTCGTCGTCTGTCACATCCTTGGTGCTGCGGGTCAGCTCGTCACAAATAACGGGAACAACCTCGGCTGCCTCTTTCTCACCGGTACCGGCATAGATGCCAAACATACCACTGTCATGAAGCGATGACATAAAGGAATAGACCGAATAAACCATGCCGCGCTTCTCACGAATTTCCTGAAACAGACGGGATGACATACCGCCACCCAACAAGGTGCAGTACACAGACGCCGCATGGAAATCTTCGTCACTGTACGGTATGCCTTCCAGGCCCATCAGCACATGAACCTGCTCCAGATCGCGGCTTTCGCGGAAATCACCACCCCGATAGGTCGCGGCTTCGACCTCGCGCGAACAAGGGTCTGGCAGATCATCGAAGGCTTCAGATGCCATCTCAACGAACTGATCATGGTTCACACAACCTGCTGCGGCCACAATCATGGACGGTGGCGCGTACTGGCTTTGCATATAATTCATCAGGGTGTCGCGGTTGAACCCGCTGACCAGATCCAACGTGCCAAGAACGGGGCGGCCCACGGCCTGATCGGGGAAGGCGGTTTCCTGAAAATAATCGAACACGATATCATCAGGCGTGTCGTTGGCCTGATGGATTTCTTGTAAGATAACAGTGCGTTCGCGTTCCAGTTCTTCTTGATCCATTTCCGAGTGCTGTAAGATATCGGCGATAATATCCAGCGCCAGCGGCATGTCCTCTTTCAGCATCTTGGCGTAATAAGCGGTGTGTTCTCGTGATGTATAGGCATTCACATGGCCGCCAACATTCTCAATTTCAACCGCTATATCCAGTGCGGATCGACGCTTGGTTCCCTTGAACGCCATGTGCTCTAACATGTGGGATATACCATTGATGGATGGTGGTTCGTGCCGCGCGCCAGCATCTACCCAGGCACCGACAGAAACCGTCTGTACCGTATCCATGGCATCGGTAACCACGCGCAGGCCATTATCGAGAGTGGTCAGGCGAACGGTCATGCGGCACCCCGGTGGCTGTTTGTGGCATCATCAACATAGGCTTCGATGGCGGCCAGATCATTGGGCAGCACCGCACAGCGTTCTTCCCGGTCCATCAGATCGGACAGATGCGCGGGTAACTCAGGCGTTTGTCCCGTCGCATTGTGTACGGCTTCACCAAACTTGGCCGGGTGGGCGGTGCCGATTACGACCATGGGAATACTGCTGTCACAGCGATGTTCACGTGCAGCGGCCAGGGCCACGGCGGAGTGAGGATCAATCAAAATTCCTGTTTCCTCGAAGTGGCGTTTGATTTCGGTTGATGTGGCGTCGTCGTCATAACGCGCACCATTAAACAACTGCAATGCCTGATCCAGCTGATCCTGGGCCACTTCGTAACGACCTGTGTCACGGAAGCTCTGCATAATCGCGGCGACTTTCGCGCCGTCTCGATCACATAGCTCAAACAACAAACGCTCGAAGTTCGACGAGACCTGAATATCCATACTGGGGCTCAGTGTCGAATAGACATCGCCCATTTCCATGGCGCCTGACTCAAAAAACCGGGTCAGGATATCATTGCTGTTAGAGGCCACGAGCAACTGGCTGATCGGCACACCCATCTGTTTTGCGGCATAGCCTGCAAAGACATTCCCGAAGTTGCCGGTTGGTACCGAGAACGCGACCTCGTTATCGGGCGCGCCCAGTTCGGCGGCGGCGGTTACGTAATAAACGATCTGCGCCACAATGCGGGCCCAGTTTATGGAGTTTACGGCCGATAACGTGTGGCGGGACCTGAATGGCGGATCGTTGAACATGGCTTTCACCAAGTCCTGACAATCATCGAATGTCCCCTTAACCGCGATATTATAGACGTTGCTGTCCAGTACCGTGGTCATCTGGCGACGTTGTACGTCCGAGACGCGGCCTTCCGGATGCAGCATGAAGATATCCACGGCATCCTTGCCGCGGACGGCTTCGATACCGGCTGAGCCTGTGTCGCCTGATGTGGCCCCAATGATGGTTGTGCGCTCACCGCGCGCTGACAACACGTGATCGAACAGGCCGCCCAGGCACTGCATGGCCACGTCTTTGAAGGCCAGCGTGGGGCCATGGAACAGTTCCATCATCCACAGGCCGTCACCAAGATCGCTGATGGGGGCCGCGGTTGGCGTGCTGAACCGGCTGTATCCGGTTTTGATTATACGGGCGAGGGCATCGTCAGGGATACGGCCACCCACAAACGGGCGAATAACCTCAAAGGCGACCTCATCATAGGGCATACCCTTAAATCGGCGCAGGTCATCGGCGCTGAGTTGTGGCCACGATTGGGGTACGTACAGGCCACCGTCCGTGGCCAACCCAGCCAACAGAACATCGTCGAAGCCCAGAACAGGCGCTTGTCCACGGGTGGATACATACTTCATCTAAATCAGGCCCTTTCCCTGAACGATCATCAAATTCAGGAAAGCGCACAATAATTGGAAGGGCCATGCTGAGCAAGCACGCAGCACGGGAACAATGACGGGCGATTGATTACCGCCAAGGGGGTATATCGTTACTCGACAATCCTGTGTACGTTGACCGGCAGCACGATCAACTTGGGGAAGTTTTACAAGGTGGCTAGTTTGTTTGTAGGGTCGCAACCCTGTTGTGAGGCTTTTCAGTGAAAATTCGATTATTTGAGGCTAAATTATGACGACTGTTGCTATTGATATTCGAGGCGTTTCCAAGGTTTATAACCCTGGATCGAATCAGGCGGTTCAAGCTCTGGATACGGTTTCGCTGACCATCAACGATAACGAGTTTTTCACCCTGCTCGGCCCTTCGGGTTGCGGTAAAACCACGTTGTTGCGCCTGATTGCCGGTTTTGAACAGGTTACGGGCGGCGAAATCATGTTGTTCGACGAGGAAATCGAGAACTTAGAGCCCAGCCAGCGTCCCGTTAACACGGTCTTCCAGCATTACGCCCTGTTTCCCCATATGACGGTCGCCCAGAACGTTGCCTTTGGCCTGGAGCGCCTTAAGAAACCCCAGGCAGAAATCGACGCCACAGTCGAGCGGGTGCTGTCCCTGGTGAAAATGAAGGAACTCGGTGATCGGCGCCCCAACCAGTTGTCCGGTGGCCAGCAGCAGCGTGTCGCCCTGGCCCGTGCCCTGGCCCCCAGCCCGAAAGTGCTGTTGCTTGATGAGCCCCTGTCTGCGCTTGATTTGAAGCTGCGCCAGAACATGCGCGAGGAATTGAAGCAGTTGCAGCGTGAAACCGGTATTACCTTCGTGTTCGTGACCCACGATCAGGAAGAAGCCCTCGCCATGAGCGACCGGATCGCCGTGATGTCCAATGGTGAAGTGCAGCAGATTGGTGCCCCTACCGATATCTACGAGCACCCCGTTAATCGCTTTGTTGCTGACTTTATCGGCGACACCAACTTCCTTGATGGTGAAATCACCAGCGTAAATGATGATCTGGTAACGTGCCGGGTGGGCAGTGAAAGCTTGTTCGAGGCTGCCAACAGCGGCAACCACAGCGTCGGCGATCAGGTCACCTTGTTCCTGCGCCCGGAAAAGATAACCCTCTCCGCCGCCGGAGACGCCTCCCGACAGGGCCGCGTCGCCAACATTGTCTATCTCGGCAATCAGGCCGCCTATACCGTTGATATGGGCGACGGAATTGAACTGACGGCTCAAGCCCGTCCGCGTGAAGATGGCAACCTGCCGTTTGCCACCAACGACACCATCTCTGTCGATTATTCGGCCCGGGCCTTGCGAGTGCTTGCCAAATGAGCACGTGGTTACCCAAGAGCGCATCATCCCGTCGTTGGCTAGGTCTGGCACCATCCTATATCGTGATCGGTATTTTCATGTTGATCCCCATGGTCATCATGGGTGTGTTTTCTTTTTTGGAACCGAACCCCTACGGCGGCGTTAAGGCCGTTGGTTCTTTTGATGCTTATGTGAAATTATTTTTTGAATATGATCTGGAAGACCAGCTTGTCTTCAATCCTGGTTATATCAATATCGTCTGGCGTTCTTTCCAGCTATCCATCATGGCGACAGTCCTGTGCCTGGTTGTCGGCTTCCCGGTCGCCTATTACATTACCCTTCAGCCGGAAAATAAACGTAATTTCTACATCTATCTGGTGACCATTCCGTTTTGGACCAATCTTCTGATCCGTACCTTCGCCTGGATCATTATCCTGGGCAGGGGTGGTGTCATTGAACTGCCTTTGCAGAAATTGGGGATCATCGACGATTCCCTTCGCATGATGTATTCAGACGGTGCGATCGCTGTCGGCCTGACATATAGCTATCTGCCGCTGATGGTGCTGCCGATATACGCCAGCCTGGAAAAACTTGATTTTCGTCTACTGGAAGCCGCTAGTGATCTCTATGCCAATCGATGGGTGACCATGTGGAAAGTGGTCATTCCTTTGTGTAAACCGGGTGTTGTTGCCGGTTGTATCCTGGTCTTTATTCCCTGTATCGGTGCATTCATCGCCCCCAACCTGCTGGGTGGCGGCAAGAAGCTCATGCTCGGCAGCCTTGTACAGTTCCAGTTCTCCTCGGCGCGCAACTGGCCCTTTGGCGCTGCGCTTTCCATGCTGCTTCTATCAGCCGTTGTTGTCTCGCTCATCTTCTATGCCAGAGCAGCAAAAAAACGCGCCCTGATGGAAGGGGAGGTATAAATCATGAGTGACCACATGAACGAGACAAAAAACATCATGAAAAAGAAGAAAATCCTTCCCGTCGGGCACTTCCGTGGACTGGGCGCCTGGACCTTTGCTTTCTTTATCTATCTTTATGTGCCGATCGTGGTGCTGGTCTTCTATTCCTTCAATTCCAACCGTATGGTCATGAACTGGGAAGGTTTTGGTATCAGTTGGTACCTGAAGGCCTTCAGCAACAATAACATCCAGCAGGCGGTTCTAAATTCCCTTATTGTTGCGACAGTAGCCACAGCCTGCGCAACGGCAATCGCCACCATTGGCGCTCTCGTCCTGGCGAGAGGTGGCAGCTTCAAGGGAAAAACCCTGTCGCTTGGCCTCATTACCCTGCCATTGATGGTGCCGGAAATTGTCACGGCCGTCGCCGTGCTGATTTTCTTTTCCTCCATCGGCATGAACTTAGGTCTTGGCAACGTCATCATCGCCCACATCACGTTCTGCATCCCGTTCGCCTTCATGCCCATCCGGGCGCGACTGGAAGGCATGGACACAACACTGGAGCAGGCGGCCCGTGATCTCTATGCAACGGAATGGGAAACCTTTCGTTTCGTCACTGTGCCGTTGCTGATGCCGGGCATCGTCGCCGGGGCTATGCTGGCGTTCGTGATCTCCCTGGATGACTTCATCATTACACTGATGGTCGGCGGTGCTGGATCAACAACGTTGCCTGTGTATATTTATTCCATGATCAGGCGAGGCCTGACACCGGAGGTTAATGCCATTTCCACAGTGTTACTGTTTTTCTCCATCGCCATTGTTACCGCATACTGGATTGTATCAAAGAAATCACAGACAAAGACTGTGCACTAATGACGCCCAACGATCACTTCAAGAAACCAACCAACAGGAAGAGGAAATAAACATGAAATATATTGCATCAATTTTTGCTGCGGCTGCCGTAGCACTCACCGGTGGCCTGGCAAAGGCCGGTGGTGAGTTGTTCATCTACAACTGGACGGAATACACACCGCCGGAACTGATCGAGAAATTCGAGAAAGAAACCGGCATTAGTGTCAGCCTCGACACATACGATTCCAACGAAACCCTGCTTGCCAAGTTGCAGGCCGGCGCTACGGGTTACGATCTGGTCGTTCCGTCGCAGAACTTTGTTCCGATCCTGGTCGGTGAAGGCCTGATCCAGAAAGTGGCTGTTCACGAACTGCCTAACTACAAGAACTATAAAGATGAATGGCGGAAGCCTGAGTGGGATCCTGAACAGGAATACTCCTCTGGTTGGCAATGGGGCACGACTTCATTCTCCTACAACCACGAACTCTATTCCGGTAAGGGTGAATCCCTGGCTGAATTCTTCGAGCCTTCTGAAGAAGTTCGCGGTCGTCTGAGCATTTTCCAGACCCCTGATGAAGTCATCTCTCTCGCCAACATCTATCTCGGCACGGAGTTTTGCTCCGAAGATCCGAAAGTCATGAAAAAGATTCAGGACATGCTGCTTGCACAGAAAGATTATGTTGTTGCTCTGAACTCTGAAACCATGAGTGATCTGCTGACCAGCGGTGAAGCTATCATCACCAACCACTGGTCCGGCTATAACCGCCTCGGCCGTCTGGCCGGCGCACCGATCACTTACGCCTACCCGAAAGAAGGCGTTGTTGGTTGGTTCGACAGTCTCGTGGTGCCCACAAGCGCCAAGAATGTTGAAAACGCCCGGACGTTCATGAACTTCATGATGGACCCGGTCAACATGGCCATGCTGACGGAAAACCAGGGTTATGGTGATGCTGTCAAAGGCACGGAAGCATATTATTCCGAAGAAGTTAAAACGGCACCGGAAATCAACCCGCCTAAAGGTTTGAACGTTGTCTTTGCCCCGACCTGCTCACCCAAAGCTCAAGCTTTGATTGACAAAGTTTGGACCAAAGTTTGGCAGTAACGTTCTAGGGCGTATCTGTGAACTGAGATGGAGCGGTTGTCGTGAGGCGCCGCTCCATTCTTCTTGTCCCATGTGGTTTTCGCCACTTTTGGGTTTGAAATTTCAGTTAAATTCATACAATGTCCAAAATCTCTAAACGCAACTCAATAATACGTACCAGAAATGAGTGAATGGGTATCCTTCTGAAATGACAAGCCAAACAATGACGTCCAGCGGCGGCCTGCGGGGGTATTTCGTCCGAAGCGAAAATGCTCGCGGTTTCTCGCTTCTGGCGCCGACGCTGATCCTTCTTGTGCTGATGATGGTGATTCCGATTATCATGCTGGTGGCGAGGAGTTTCTGGACACAGTCGGGTATGATTGAAACGGCTGACTTCTCGCTGGTGAATTACCAGATGTTCTTTGAGAAGAAAATTTACCTGTATGTGCTTGGAAAATCGTTACTGATTTCTGGGTCCGTGACCTTTGCCACGTTGATCCTGGCCTATCCGGCAGCATATTTCGTGGCCTTCAGGGTCAAGAAGAACAAGCTGATCTGGCTCATTCTGATTACGGTTCCGTTTTGGACCAGCTATCTGCTACGGGTATTCGCCTGGAAGCTGATGCTGGGGTATAACGGCGTTGTCAATTCCGGCCTGATTGGTATCGGTATTATTGACGAGCCTTTGGGATTCCTGCTGCACAATGTAAATGCGGTGGTGCTGACATTGGCCCATGCGTGGGCGGCGTTTGCGATCCTGCCAATTTATGTGTCGCTTGAAAAAATCGATAAATCATTACTGGAGGCTGCCGCCGATTTAGGCGAAGGCCCCATCCGCAGCTTTCTGCGCGTCACACTGCCGCTGTCCATGCCTGGTGTGATTGCTGCATCCTTGCTGGTGTTCATTCCGACCGTGGGCGATTACGTGACGCCCAAACTGGTGGGTGGCAGTAGCGGCATCATGATCGGCAATCTTGTTACCAACATGTTTGGCCGCGGCAATAACTGGCCCATGGGTTCAGCCATTGCCGTTATGATGATGATCAGCATTACACTGGTGGTCTGTATTTATCTCTGGCTGATCAGCCAGGTAAAGAAACGTTCGAACTGAGGTCGTCATGAAAAAAACCAAATTTGGCACACTCGGGGTATATACGGTCCTTTATCTGGCATTTCTTTATGTGCCGGTTCTGTTCATTCCCCTGTTTTCATTTAACGATTCCATCTATATCGCCTTCCCGTTGAAGGAGTTCACGCTGCGGCATTATGCCGACATGATTGAGCGCGAACCCCTGATCAATGCACTGTATAATAGCCTTAAGGTGGGCATTGTGGTTTCCATTGTCAGTACGGTTTTTGGTATGCTGGCCGCCAAAACGTTTACCAAGTACCGGATACCGGGTTCGAAGTCTCTGACCGCGTTTATTTCCATTCCATTGGTTATTCCACTGATCATTCTGGGCATTTCCCTGCTGACCGTTCTGAAGTCTGTGGGTGTTACGCTATCACTGATCACGATCGGGGCGGCCCACACGGTCATTTGTATTCCCTTCGCGATGTTTGTGTTGATCTCCCGATTGGAAGGTTTCGATAAAAGCATGGAAGAAGCGGCGCAGGATCTGGGCGAGTCACCCTGGATGACGTTCTGGCGGGTTACATTCCCGTTGGCCATGCCGGGCATTATCGCCAGCCTGTTGTTGTGTTTCACGATTTCATTCGACGAATTTATTCTGGCCTTCTTCTTAGGTTCGGATGAGCCCACATTACCGCTTTATATGTGGAGCCAATTACGTTTTCCGGCCAAGCTGCCGAGCGTTCTGGCCTTGGGTTCCGTCATCTTTATAACATCATTCTTTTTGGTCTGCTTTGCGGAATGGGTTCGCCGTCGCGGCGTTCAAACGCAAACCGGTTCTGCGATCTAACGGGGTACACCATGAGCGACGAATCATTCATTTCGATCAAGAACATCTCAAAGCACTTTGGTGATGTGAGAGCGTGTGACGACATTACCTTTGACATTCGCCGTGGCGAGTTCTTTGCCCTGCTGGGGCCATCCGGGTGTGGTAAGACCACCCTGTTGCGTATGCTGGCTGGGTTCGAGACGCCCACCATGGGTGAAATCTTCATCGATGGTCAGCCCATGGCGGCAATCCCGCCTTACGAGCGCCCTGTCAATATGGTGTTTCAGAGCTATGCCATTTTCCCCCACCTGTCAGTGGCGCAGAACATCGGGTTCGGCCTACGCAAAGACAAGCTGTCCAAGGCGGAGATGGACAAGAAGGTGGATGAGGCCCTGGACCTGATTGCCATGGCTGGATATGGCGGTCGTGGCGCGGACGAGCTTTCCGGCGGTCAGCGCCAGCGTGTTGCTCTGGCCCGTGCCTTGATCAAGAAACCTAAAGTGCTGCTGCTCGATGAACCGCTGGGTGCACTGGATAAAAAGCTGCGTGAACAGATGCAACTGGAGCTGCGCGATCTGCAGCGCGAAGTGGGCATCACGTTTGTATTCGTGACCCACGATCAGGAAGAAGCCTTGACCATGTCTGATCGCATTGCTGTTATGCGCGATGGCAAGGCGCTGGAAATTGACGGACCCGTTGATCTTTATGAAAAGCCAAAGACACCGTTCTGTGCGGACTTCCTGGGCACCATGAATTTCTTTGAAGGCTCCATTGATGCCATCGGCGGTGGTGAAGCGACGGTTAAAACCACGGAAGTTGGGACCATCAAATCAACAGGCCCTAACATGAATTTTTCGACCGGCGACGCTGTATCAGCGGCCATTCGCCCGGAAAATATGAAGATTTCATTTGATAAACCGACCAGCGGCTCCTTCATGGAAGGCAAAGTCCGTGCGTCGGCGTTCTTGGGTGATCGCGCTCACGTTTATATCAATGTTGAGGGCCGCAAGGACCCGGTTTTGACCGCCATGCAAAACATGGGTGGTGCCGCGTCCCGCGTGGGTGGCGATGACCACACAGTATGGCTCACATGGTCAGATGAGTCCGTGATCCTTCTGCCACAAGAATAATATGGCAATTCAATTTGTGGGTGTCGCGTCTATTTGGATAGGCACTGCCCTATTTAGGCTCAACAATAACCGCTGTACCGGTGGCCACCAGAAACAACATGCTTTTGCCATCACCCGAAATTTCATTGTAGTTCAGGTCAACGGCAAGAATGGCATTGGCGCCTGCGATCAGGGCTTCGCGGCGTAATTCGGTCAGGCAGGTGTGGCGGGCATCACGTAGGACTTTTTGTGATGATGAAGACCGACCACCGAAGATATCCGTGATGCTGGCAAAGAAATCCTTGAACAGGTTCATACCGAACACGCATTCCGCCGTGATGACTTCAAGGCGCTGCGTGACCCGGTATTCGTCCATCATGGGTTCAGTGGTGACAATCAGGTCTTTGGCCAACTCGTCGATAACCTCGGTGGGCAGTTCATCGTACTGCTTGTTATCGATCAGTTCCTGAATGTCTTCTTCGCTTTTACCAAATATACCGAACATGATGGTGCTCCCTTTCTGTTCCGGTTAGCCCGGAACGAACTCTTTGAAGAAATCGTTGCCTTTGTCATCGACCACAATAAAGGCCGGGAAGTTTACAACTTCGATGCGCCAGATGGCTTCCATGCCCAGTTCCGGGTATTCGAGCACCTCAACCTTTTTGATGCAGTCCTGCGCCACGCGCGCGCCGGGGCCACCGATAGACCCTAAATAAAATCCACCATGAGCCTGACAGGCCTTGGTTACAGCACCAGATCGATTTCCTTTGGCCAGCATGACCATAGAACCGCTGGCGGCCTGGAACTGATCCACATATCCATCCATGCGTCCCGCTGTGGTGGGGCCAAAGGATCCGGATGCCATGCCTTCAGGTGTTTTGGCCGGGCCGGCGTAATAAACCGCATTGTCTTTGAAGTAATCAGGCATATCTTCGCCCGCATCCAGACGTTCCTTGATCTTGGCGTGCGCAATATCACGGGCGACGATGAGCGACCCGCTCAGGTTCAGGCGCGTCTTAACCGGGTACCTGGTCAGGATGCCGAGAATTTCGCTCATGGGCAGGTTCAGATCGATGTCCACCACCTCGCCGTCCAACTGGTCCGTTTCGATCTCTGGCATGTATTGTGATGGGTCGGTTTCCAGCTTCTCAATAAAGATACCGTCTTTGGTGATCTTGCCTTTGCACTGGCGGTCGGCTGAACAAGACACGCCGATCCCCACCGGGCACGAAGCACCGTGACGGGGCAGGCGAACGACTCGCACATCGTGACAAAAATACTTACCGCCGAACTGTGCACCGATACCCATGTTCTGGGTCATCTTGTGGACTTCGGCTTCCAACTCCAGATCACGGAAAGCCTGGCCGTATTCGTTACCGGATGTAGGCAGGGCATCCAGATACTTGCAACTGGCCATCTTCACGGTTTTCAGATTGAGCTCGGCCGAGGTTCCACCAATCACAATGGAAAGGTGGTAGGGCGGACAGGCCGCTGTACCCAGCGTGCGAATTTTCTCATCCAGAAAGTTTTCCAACGCTTCCGGATTCAAAACAGCCTTGGTCTGCTGATAAAGGAACGTCTTGTTGGCTGATCCGCCACCCTTGGCGATGAACAGGAATTTATAGGCATCACCCTGTGTGGCATAGAGGTCGATCTGGGCGGGCAGGTTGTCGCCTGTATTTACCTCATTGAACATATCCAATGGGGCAAGCTGGCTATAGCGCAGATTGGTTTCGGTGAATGTCTTGCGTACACCGGCGGCAATGGCGGCTTCATCGTCGGCACCGGTCCAGACGTTTTGGCCCTTCTTACCCATGATAATGGCGGTGCCGGTGTCCTGACACATGGGTAGTACACCACCGGCGGCAATGTTGGCGTTCTTCAATAGATCAAGAGCCACAAAACGGTCGTTGTCCGAGGCTTCGGGGTCACCCAGGATTGATCCCAGTTGTTTCAGGTGTGCCGGGCGCAACAGGTGCGAAATATCGCGCATGGCTTCGGCGGTCAACATGGTGATGGCTTCGGGGGCGACTTTTAAAATTTCCTGCCCATCAAAGGTTTCCGTGCTCACATGATCCGTGCTCAGGAGCCGGTATTCTGTTTCATCGTCACCCAACGGGAACATTTCGTGGTACTGGAAATCACTCATGAATGGGTCCTCAAGAGATAAGCAGGCGAAAACAGGTAAAAATCATGTGGGTGTTTGCACAGGCTAAAGTGAAGGCCGTGACGTCTATTTCTTTCGAAATGCATCCAGCGCAATAACCTCGCCTGTTTTTGGCTCACCATCATCGTTTGTCTCAGCGCGTGGCGTGCCTTTGCCCGTGTTTGGGCCCGTATTTGTGCCTGAAACAAGTGTGGTGGGCTCTGTGGGCTCGAAATCCTGTTCGACCGCCGCAGGCTCGAATGGAAAATCTTCCATGTCCTCGAGGTCGTCTTCATCCATTTCAGCGGTTTTGAGTTGAAGACCGAAATTCACGGATGGGTCGGTAAAGCCGGTGATTTCGCTGAACGGGATATAAAGGCGTTCTGGCTTGCCGTTGAAACGCAATGTTGTGAAGAATCCGTCGTCCTGAACGGCCAGGCCTTCGTACTGGTGCTGGATGACAATGGTCATTTCTTCGGGGTGCTGGGCTTTCAGAAAGTCCGGCATGGTGACCACATCCGTATTGGTGCGGAATGTGATGTAGAAATGATGATCGCCCACCAGGCCATTTTCGGCTGTGTATGATAACGCCTGCGAGATGACACTGCGAAGGGCATCTTCGATCCAGCGGTCGTAGCGGATCGGGTCGTTATCGTCGTCGTTATCCATCGTGCCGGTCATCGTATCTCCTAATCCTCATATCCACCTCGCTGTATACTGGCCCGTATACTGGGTGGTTCGAGTGGGGGGCTTCTGTTGCCAGGTGCCCCCCGAACCCCGTAGTTGCTACTTACGCAGCAACTGCAAATGCATCATTATCGTTTGCATTTGTAATGTTAGCCCGATAACGGCGGTACAATGCCGGGCAAAAACTGAACCTTTACTACACGCGTCGATCCTATTTCGCCCCCTCAAGTGATGGTGGAGGCGCCGGGTACCGCCCCCGGGTCCGCTATGTCTATTCCGATCAGCGTTTATCGCCATAGTCAGTTGCCTGACACCATTACTATAGGTACGGAAAAGGGAATTGAAAAGACATGCTGCATAATCTTGATGACCCATTGCTGAACGTATCAAAAACAGCATAAGATTGCCGTGAATTCGTGTGAACCTGAATAAAGCCGAGACGATGCAGTTCCACCCACTTCTTGATCATCATCCAATCCCTCTGGTTCCCGCAATTGATCCGGACGACGACAACTCGGCCGAGGCCGCTGTCAGGTGGGCAAAAGCTAATGCGGGTGCAATTGAAACAACAGTGAACCGTGCTGGCGTGGTCCTGGTCCGGGGGTTTGAGATTGATACCCCTGAGGCTTTCCGGGCTGTTTGCCAAGCAATCCGACCAGATTTGCAGAACTATACGGCTGGTGATTCTCCGCGCAAAAGTGTGGCGGATCAGGTTTATACCTCTTCGGAGTATCCCCAGGAATTGGAGGTGCTCTTGCACAACGAACTGGCATATGCCGGTTGGTCACCAGACAGGGTTTTCTTCGGTTGCATGTATGCGTCTGAGACGGGCGGCGAAACGCACATTGCCGATGGTCGGGCGATATATGAGGTGCTCGACCCGGTGATCCGTGATCGGTTTGAATCCCGGGGGATTGTCTATCTTCAACATCTTTGGGATGCGGGTGGTGCCCCTGGTATTGGTCTGAGCTGGCAGGATACTTTCGAGAACACTGACAAGGGTGAGGTTGAGGGCTACCTGGAACGTTCCAACATGGCCTACGAATGGACGGACTTTGGGTTGCGTACCCGTGCGCCCCACAAAGCGGTATTGCAACACCCCGTTACTGGCGAGAAGTGTTGGCACAATCAGGCAGACCAGTGGCACCGGGCAATGAAAAGCGTGAAGGTCTCCTTCGGCGCACAGGGCGATTCTCGCTTTGAGCCGACCACAGCAGGCGAAGAAACGCTGGGTAATCACGTCGTCTTCGGTGATGGTGGTGAGATTGATCCGTCGGACTTGGAAGCCATACGTGAAGCTTCAAAACGCTGCGAGGTTCTGTTCCCGTGGCGGTCGGGCGATATTATGGTGATTGACAACATCATGGCCATGCACGGACGAAAACCTTTCACCGGCTCACGACGGATTCTGGTGGCGATGGCCTGATCCAGGTTTCTGAACACAAACCCAGAGTGAAGTTTCTGAACACAAACCCAGAGTGAAATTTCTGAACACAAACAAGGACTAACGAACATGACGCATTTGGCAGAACTGCGCCGGGACTTGGCAGCGGCACTCTATCTGGCGGACTGGTTTGGGCTCTCGGAGGGAATCTGCAACCATTTCTCGGTTGTGGTGCCGGAAGAGACGGACCGCTATTTGATTAATCCATACGGCATACACTGGTCAGAAATCCGCCCGCATCATCTACTGCTGATCGATGGCGAGGGCCATGTGATTGAAGGTGATGGCGAGGTCGAGGCCACTGCGCTCTACATCCATGTGGCGGGCCATCGTGCCAATACACGGCATCGCGCGATCCTGCACACTCACATGCCTTATTCCACGGCGTTGACGATGGTCCAGGGTGGCCAGTTGGAAATGGCACACCAGACGGCTGTGCGCTACTGGGGTCGGATGGCGCATCATGGTTTCGGCGGAATTGCATTGGACGAGGCGGAAGGAAACCGCATCGCCGATGCACAGCGCGATGACCCGCACGCCGACATCTTCTTTCTCGACCATCACGGCGTAACCGTTGGTGGTGAGAGCATCGCGGTGGCCTTCGATGATTTGTATTATCTGGAACGTGCCAGTCGTCAGCAGGTTCTGGCCCAGTCAACCGGGTTGCCGCTAAAGATCATGCCCGAAGAAACAGTGCAGACCACATATCGACAAATGGAACAACTCCGCGTGCCATCAGCTGAATTACATTTTAAGGCACTGCTGCATAAACACAGCCTGGATTCGTGAAGTCGATTATCGACGCCTCGTATTGTTATGGTATTTTATGTGTCCGTGAAGCGCGGTATTATGAACGCGATTCGTTAACACCCTCTATGACCTGGTGCGTGTAAATATGCAGCAATATCTCGACCTTTTACGCCATATTCGTGACGCCGGAGCCACGCGCGGTGATCGCACGGGTACGGGTACAAAAAGCGTGTTCGGTTATCAGATGCGGTTTGATTTGGGTGAAGGCTTTCCGCTGCTGACCACCAAAAAGCTCCATATTCGCTCCATAATATACGAACTACTGTGGTTTTTGAATGGCGACACCAATATCGCTTATCTGAACGACAATGGGGTTAAAATCTGGGACGAATGGGCCGACGAGAACGGCGATCTGGGGCCTGTTTATGGGCACCAGTGGCGATCATGGCCTACGCCGCCCGGGGGCCCAGATGGCGGAAAGATAGACCAGATCAGCCAGGTAGTGGATCAGATCAAGAATAACCCCAATTCCCGCCGCCATATTGTCTGTGCGTGGAATGTGGCAGATGTGAACGATATGGCGTTGCCGCCGTGTCACTGCCTGTTTCAGTTCTATGTGTCAGGTGGTCGATTGTCGTGCCTGTTGTATCAGCGTAGCGCCGATGTGTTTCTGGGTGTGCCCTTCAATATCGCGTCCTACGCTTTGCTGACCCATATGATGGCGCAGGTCTGTGGCTTGCAGGTGGGCGAATTCGTTCACGTGCTTGGTGATGCACATTTGTATTCGAACCATATGGATCAGGTGGACGAGCAGTTGGCCCGAACACCGGGCGGCTTGCCGGCTTTGGTTATGAATACGGATGTGGGGGATATCTTCAGTTTCCAGTATGAGGATTTCCAAATTCAGGGTTACGACGCACAAACCCACATCTCAGCCCCAATAGCCGTCTAGATATGACAATCCCTGTAGACATTTCCATCATCGTTGCCATGTGTCAGAACCGGGTTATCGGGCGGGATGGTGGCATGCCGTGGCATCTGCCGGGTGAGTTGCAGTACTTCAAAAAAGTGACCATGTCGAAACCCGTGGTCATGGGGCGGCGAACGTTCGAATCAATTGGGCGGCCGCTGCCGGGCCGCGCCAATATCGTTATTACCCGCGATGCCGCCTATGCGCCGGACGGTGTGATCGTTGCTCACACGCTGAGTGACGCCTTGCGCCTCGCTACTGAGCACGCGGTGGCTGGTGGTGCGACTGAGGTTATGGTGATTGGTGGTGGACAGGTTTATGCCGAGACTCTCGATCAGGCGAGCCGCGTCTACCTGACCGAAATTCATGCTACTATCGACGGCGATACGTTTTTCCCGGCGCTGCCGCCTGAAGATTGGCTGGAGGTTTCACGGTTCAGTGATGACATCGGTGAACACAGTGACCCGCGCTATAGTTTTGCTATACTGGAACGCATATAAACACAGGAGGAGGTTCAAAATGACGAAAGTAGCCATGTCGACCAAGTTAGACGTTTCCGCCGACGAAGCCTGGAGCATGATTGGCGGCTTCAATGCACTACCCGATTGGCACCCGGCGATAGAAAACAGCGAGCTGACCGAAGAAGGTCAGGTCAGAACCCTGTCACTGGCGGGTGGCGGATCCATTATTGAGAAGTTGGAAAAAGTAGACGATGCGGCGCGCACCTATACCTACAGCATTGTGAATAGCCCGCTGCCATTATCCAACTACACATCCACGATCACCGTTCGTGATACGGATGAGGGCACCGTTGTGGACTGGTCCAGCGAGTTTGATCCCATCGGTGGTGAGAATGATGCCATGAACGCGGTTCAGGGTATTTATCAGGCCGGATTTGATAACCTTAAAAAGATGTTTGGTGGTTAACCCCACTATTCAGTGTACAAGAATGATTGCCGGTTTCACCCTTATGGGACCGGCAATCATTATTTATCTGGCCCCGCCATCAACCAAGATATGAACATTTATGAGTGACAATCTGCGCGGCGCATTGTGGATACTGGTCGCGGCAACGTGCGCTGCCGGTATGATCATTTGCATCAAGAGCCTGAACGGTGAAGTGCCCACCATGCAGATTGTCTTTGTGCGCTGTTTGACCGGCCTTTCTATCGTGTATGTCTTCGCCCTGCCACACGGCGGGGTGCCTATCCGCACACCTCAGTGGAAGTTTCTTTTGCTGCGCGGGATTATTAGCCTGGTGTCGTTAACCTGTGGATTTTACACGGTTACAGCCCTGCCGTTGACCACGGCCACGGTGCTGTTCTTCACGGCGCCTTTGTTTGTAACGATACTTTCCGTTCCATTTTTCGGTGAAACGGTGGGGTGGCGCCGTGGGCTGGCAACGCTGGCCGGGTTTGTTGGCGCGGTTATCGTGCTGCGTCCTGATGTGGGCCATATAGAGTTGCCCATGGTGACCGCGCTGATCAGTTCTATCGGGTTTGCCGCTGTGTTGCTTATGGGTAAGAAGCTCAGCCAGACTGATAACATAAGTACGTTGATTTTTTATAGCCTGGCTATCGCCGGGGCCGGCAGTGCGCCTTTCGCCATATCTCAGTGGGTGCCGCTTAGCGGGATGGAATGGGCGTTATTGCTGGGTGTGGCCGGGTTTGGAACGTTGCGGAACCTAAGCGACACCAAGGGTTATGCCATCGGCGAGGCCAGTGTCATGGCCCCGTTCCAATATAGCCGCATTGTTATTGTCGCGATCGCTGGATATGTGCTGTTTAATGAGCACCCGGATTTAGCCACGTGGATCGGGGGCGCTATTATCATCGGCAGTTCGCTCTACATCGCCCAACGTGAAACCAAGGTGCACAAGGGTTTGGACGGTGGCCCCAGGTCCAGCGCCGCCGCACCTTAGAGTATGGGCATGAGTATGAGGACAATTCATTGAGCCGCCTCGACAGCTTTATTCGCCGCGTCAGTGCGCAGCGTGATTGCCTGAATTATGCCTTTGATCTGATCGCAACCAGCAATGGTCCTGTGCTTGAACTGGGCCTCGGCAATGGCCGTACCTACGATCACATCCGCAGTCTGGCTGGTGCTGATCGGGTCTATGTGTTTGATCGCCAGATCGCCGCTCACCCCGATTGTATCCCGGATGATGATCATATGTTTCTGGGCGAGTTAACCGACACGATCCCCCGAGCCGTGGGTGCTATCGGTGCCACCGCTGATTTGATCCATTGCGATATTGGGAGCGGCAACGAAGCTGAAACCCGCAAACTAGCCGATTGGTTGGGCCAGAACCTGGTTCCCTTGCTGGCCCCCGGTGCCTTGGTGGTCAGTGACCAATTGTTTGAGGTGGATGGCTGGGAACAGCTGGATTTGCCTGAGAACGTTGCAGCAGGGCGCTACTTTATCTACAAATGCCCCTGATTTGGAGAGCACCATGAGCACTGTTAATCTTGACGATATTGAACGCGCCGCCGATCGCATCAAAGATCGCGTGCGCAGAACGCCTTGTTTGCGTAACCGGTTCAGCCTCAACCCGGTCCATGAATGCAGTGTGATGCTGAAACTGGAATGTTTGCAGGTAACAGGGTCTTTCAAGGCGCGTGGGGCCAACAATGCTATTTTGAGTTTGGATGATGCGGCCATTGATCGGGGCATCATTACCGCCTCGGGTGGCAATCATGGTCTTGCCGTGGCCTACGCGGGCCGCGCTTCGGGCACCACATCGGTGGTCTATGTGGCGGAAAATACACCACCTTCAAAGGCTGAGAAAATTCGCCAGTGGGGTGCTGAGGTGGTGATCGAAGGCGAGGTCTGGGATGATGCCAATGCGGCGGCCCTGATCCGGGCTGAACGTGATGGCCTGACATTCGTGCATCCGTTCGATGATCCCGCCGTCATCGCCGGGCAAGGCACGGTTGGGCGCGAGATGATGAAGCAATCTTCTGATATCGATACCGTTATCGTGGCTATTGGCGGCGGTGGATTGATTTCCGGCGTTGCCACGGCTGTAAAAGCCATGAACCCGGATGTGCGCGTTATTGGTGTCGAGCCGGTGGGCGCACCTACGCTGAAAGACAGTGTGGCGGCAGGCGAACTGATCACCGTGCCCAAGATCGAAACAGCGGCCAACACACTGGCTCCACGCCGCAGTGCGGACCTTAATCTGGCGATCATTCAGGAAAATGTCGACGAGATCGTATTGGTCACGGACGATGAAATGCGGAAAGCCGCACAGTGGTTATGGTTTGAGATGGGCATCGGCGCAGAACTGTCCGGTGCAGCAGCACTGGCCGTCATCAAAAATCGAAAGATCGAGTTGGCCAGCGACGCAGTTGTCGGGGCCATCATCTGTGGTGCCGGGACCGATGGGTTTTAATCCATAACGATGCGCGGTGCGCCACTGGCACGTGCCGCGAGGGCGTCTTCGATTTTATCTGATACCTTGGCGGCTATAGCTTTATAGGCTGTGGCGTGCTCGCTATCGGGTTTCGAGACCACGATTGGCTCGCCGCTATCAGACGTTTCACGAATATCAAGGTGCAGTGGAACTTCGCCTAAAAAGTCCGTGCCCATTTGCTCGGCTGTTTCTTTGGCGCCGCCGTGTCCGAAAATATCTGTGCGTTCGCCGCATTTAGGGCATGCGAAGTAGCTCATGTTTTCCACAATGCCAAAGACAGGCACGTCCACTTTGCGGAACATGTTAAGGCCTTTGCGGGCATCAAGCAGGGCGATGTCCTGTGGCGTGGACACAATCACGGCGCCCGTCAGTGGCACACGCTGCGCCATGGTCAACTGTGCATCACCGGTGCCGGGCGGCATATCAACCACCAGAACATCCAGTTCGCCCCAGTTCACATCCCGCATCATTTGTTCAAGTGCTGATTGCACCATCGGGCCGCGCCAGATCATGGGGGTGTCTTCATCGACCAGAAAGCCCATGGACATGACTTTGACACCATAATTTTCCATCGGTTGCAGGGTTTTACCATCGACGGTGTCGGGGCGGCCGGAAATGCCCATCATGCGCGGCATGGAAGGTCCGTAGATATCGGCGTCCAGCAAACCGACTTTCTGACCCATGGACGCCAACCCAAGTGCCAGATTGATGGCGGTTGTGGATTTGCCCACGCCACCTTTGCCGGAGGCCACCGCAATGATCGCACGGGTTTCAGCCAGAATTTCCATATCGACCCCTGATTGCGGACCGCTGCCGCCACCGGGGGCTACAGGGGCTTCTTTATGATCGTGCCCATGGTCATGCCCATGATCGTGACCGCTGGTTTCGGTCCGCTCAGCCGTCAGAACCACGGTCGCGGTTAGCACACCGGGCAGGTCGTGCACGATTTTCTCAGCTTCTTTGCGTAAGGGTTCCAAATGCGGTCCGCGTTCCGGGGCCACGTTGATGGCGAAGGCCACATGGCCGTCTTTGACCTGTAGACCCTGTACCATACCAAGCGAAACGATGTTTTCGCCCTTGTCCGGGTCGTTCACATTCTTGAGAGAATCAAGAACCTGTTCTTTTTTTATGGCTGCCATGCTTGCAAACTCCGCCTCATAGACCGATATTCTGGGCACACCGGTATTTACAGGTGCGCTTGTGAGGCTACGTTATAGGGACTGTACGGGGAATCTGTAAAGCGAAGCCCTACTTTGTGAAATGAATTAACTGAACGGAACAAAATATGCCGTGGAAATCGGATGGAGACGGCCCTTTCGGGGGCGGAGGCGGACAAGGACCATGGGGCGGTAATCGCCCAGGCGGTGGTGGTGGCGGCGGAGGCCAGCAACCACCGGATATCGACGAATTGCTGCGGCGTGGCCAGGACAAGTTCAAGGGCCTGATCCCCACCAGTGGTGGCGGTGGTCGTGGACTGTTCATCGTGGCTATTCTGGCTATTGTTGTCTGGCTTGGGTCCGGCTTTTACCGGGTACAGCCGGGTGAACAAGGCGTGGAATTGCTGTTTGGCAAATTCGTCAAACTCACATCTCCTGGTTTGAATTATTGGGCGCCTACGCCCTTTGGCGATGCCATCAAAGTGCCGGTTACCCAAATCAACACGGTTCAGGTTGGTTTCCGTGGCAACGTTGGCGACGACGGACGAGCCGTTGTTGCCCGTGATGTGCCACAGGAAAGCCTGATGCTGACCAGCGATCAGAATATCATTGATATGGATTTTGTGGTCCAGTGGCGCATCAAGGATGCCGCAGAATTCCTGTTCAATATTAGCAATCAGGAAAACACCATTAAAGCAGCTGCCGAAAGCGCCATGCGTGAAGTTATCGGCCAGAGCAAACTGGAAGCCGTGCTGACCAGCAAGCGTCAACAGGTACAGGAAGAAACACGCCGCTTGGTTCAGGCTATTTTGGATGATTATGGTGCGGGCGTTTCCATTGAAAGTGTTCAGTTGCAAAACATCGATCCACCCAAGGAAGTGATCGATGCCTTCAACGATGTGCAGCGTGCCAAACAGGATCAGGAACGTTCCATCAACGAAGCGACGGCATACCGTAACAACATCGTGCCGCGTGCCAAGGGCCAGGCTGAGAAGATGGTTCAGGATGCATCAGCCTATAAAGAAAAGGTCATTAAAGAAGCCGATGGTGAAGCCAAGCGTTTCCTATCCGTCTATGAAACATATAAAGATGCCAAGGATGTAACCCGTCTGCGTCTCTATCTTGAACGTATGCAATCCATCCTTAAGAGTTCCAATAAAATGATTATCGATCAGGAGGGCGGTTCCGGTGTTGTACCGTATCTGCCGCTCAATGAACTTCAGAAGAGTACGAAGGGAGCAACACAATGAGAATAGGAGCAGCTCTTTTTGTGATCATCGTTGTGGTATTGGGTTTTGTGGCCAATATGTCACTGTTCACAGTCCACCAAACCCAACAGGCGTTGGTTCTTCAGTTCGGTAACCCCGTTCGGGTTGAACAAACCCCGGGTCTTAAGGTCAAAATGCCGTTTGTTCAGAACGTTGAGTTCTACGACAACCGTATTCTGGATCTGGACCCTCCAGCGCAGGAAATCATTCTGAAAGATCAGAAACGTGTGAATGTAGACGCCTTTGCGCGCTACAAGATCATTGATCCGCTGGAATACAAGAAAACCGCCAAGACCAATGCCAACTTCCTGAACGTGTTTGGCCAGCGCCTGAACTCAGCCATTCGTGCCGAGATTGGTAAAATTTTACTGGGTGATATGTTGACGGATAAACGTGCCCAGATCATGGCTGAGATTGCCACGCAGATGAAAATTAACGCCAAAGCCTTTGGTGTTGAGGTGATCGACGTGCGTATTGGTCGAACTGATTTACCACAGGATACGGCACAGTCTGTGTACAACAGAATGCGCTCGGATCGTATTGCCTCGGCCGCCCAAATTCGGGCCGTGGGTGAACAGCAGAAGTTGAGGATCGAATCAGAAGCCGACCGTGAGCGCACGGTTATTCTGGCCGAAGCTCAGCGCCTGTCTGAGATCCTTCGTGGCGAAGGCGAAGGCGAACGGAACCTGATTCTGGTAACAGCCCAGAATCAGGACCCTGAGTTCTTTGCATTCTACCGGTCCATGGAAGCCTACGGCGCAGCATTGACGGACGGAACAACCTGGGTGCTAAGCCCGGATTCTGAGTTCTTCCGATATTTCAATGAGGTTCCGGTTCAGAGTGCCCAGTAGTCGGGTGACTTGATGTGACTGATTTGCTGGCGGCGTTGGGACTGGCTATTGCGATTGAGGGTGTGATCTACGCCCTCTTTCCGGGTGCCATGAAGAATTTCATGGCTCAGGTGCTGGCCCAACCCGTTAGCTATCTCAGACGTGGTGGTCTGATTGCTGCAATCGTTGGTGTTTTCGTGGTGTGGCTGGCGCGCGGTATGTAATCAATAAATGGCCGTAGTGTTGCCACAGTTCCACCATATTCCAGCTTCATATGTAACGGCATATGAAATCAGGGAGAATTATAAATGCGTTATCTTGTGAAGTCAGGCACCGGCATTGTTGTCGCACTGATCCTTATCGTACAGGCCTCTGTGTCCGTTGCGAAATCGGCACCGGACAGCTTTGCTGATTTGGCCGAGCGGTTGTTGCCCATGGTGGTAAACATCTCAACCACCACCGTGATAGAAGGTCGCGAAGGCCCGGTCATGCCACAATTACCGCCCGGATCGCCGTTCGAGGACTTCTTCAAGGAATTCTTTGATCGCAATCAGGGGCAGCAGCGTCAGCGCCGTGCTACATCACTCGGTTCCGGTTTTATCATTTCCAACGACGGTTATGTGGTAACCAACAACCACGTTATTCAGGGCGCCGACGAGATTACAGTCATCCTGCATGACGATACCCAATTGGAAGCAGAAATCATCGGGTTCGACCCCAAAACTGATCTGGCCCTGTTGAAGGTGAAATTCGAGGGTGATCTGCCCGCCGCGAAATTTGGCGATTCAGACAAGTCCCGCGTAGGCGACTGGATCGTGGCGATTGGCAATCCGTTTGGTCTGGGCGGCACCGTTACCGCCGGTATCATTTCGGCCCGTGGCCGCGATATTAATTCAGGCCCCTATGACGAATACATTCAGACCGATGCGTCAATCAATCGGGGTAATTCCGGTGGACCGATGTTCAATCTGGATGGTGACGTGGTGGGTATCAATACGGCCATATTCTCACCATCCGGTGGCAGCGTGGGCATTGGTTTTGCTATTCCGTCCAACGTGGCGAAGAATGTTATTGATCAGTTGATCGAACATGGCACGGTCAAACGCGGCTGGCTGGGCGTCCACATTCAGGATGTATCAGACGAGATTGCAGAAACGCTGGGTATGAGCGAGGCCTCCGGTGCGTTGGTTGCCAACGTCATGGAAGATGGCCCGGCCGCGACCAGTGGCATCAAACCCGGCGACGTGATCCTTACATTCAACAACCGCAAAGTATCCGAGATGCGTCGCTTGCCCAAGATTGTGGCCGACACACCCGTGGGTAAGAAAGTGGACGTGGACGTGTGGCGTGACGGCAAGCAGGTCACGCTTCAGGTTGAGGTCGGTGTGCTGGACGATGAAGTCATTGCAGCATCCACCAGTGGTGGTGGCAGTGGTATGAAAGAGATTCGGATCGAAAAACTGGGTCTTTCCGTGGCTGGTTTTACCGATGAAATTCGCGAGCAGTTCCAACTGGAAGATGCCGCCAAAGGCGTCATTGTCATCGCCGTTGATGATGAAGGCCCGGCAGCAGATAAGGACGTTCGACCTGGTGACCTGATTGTTGAGGTCAGCCAGTCAGAAGTATCAGAACCGGGGCAGATCGCCAAAGCGGTGGAAGACGCCGAAGCGGCTGGTCGGAAATCGGTTCTATTGTTGATCGAAGGGCAGGCGGGCCTCAGATTCGTCGCCCTTCGTATCGGGCAGGAATAATTCCTTAAAGACTCTCGGGTTTCCCAGGGAGGTTATTCTGCCTAAGGGCGGGGCTTCGGCTCCGCCCTTATTTTTTGTCGACTGTAAAATCAGTATCGGCGTAGCCCTGATAATAGAGCGCGGTTGTCAGGTCCGTATGCTGAATGCTGGCCCGCGCAGCTTCAACCAGTAGCGGTTTGCCGTAGTAGGCGATGCCGAGTCCGGCGGCCTCAATCATATCCAGATCATTGGCCCCGTCGCCAATGGCCAGAGCGTCTTCTTGGCTGAGGCCGTGTTGTGATGCCAGCGTATCAAGCATTTCCAGTTTCGCCTCCCGTCCCAGAATAGGGCCTAGTACGCCGCCGGTTAATTTGCCGCCTGAAATCCCGAGTGTGTTGCTGTGATCTTCATGAAACCCACATGTTTCACCAACAGGGCCGGTGAACAGGGTGAAACCGCCTGATACCAATGCCGTATGGGCACCGTGTGCCCGCATGGTTTTAACGAGCGCCTCGGCTCCGTCACTAAGCTGTACATCTGCCAGTGTTTCATCAATCGCGGACAGGGGCAGACCAGCAATCATGCCCAGGCGCTTGTGTAGCGATTCTTCAAAACTCAATTCGCCGCGCAGGCCACTGGCCGTGATCGCTGCGATCTCGTCCTTAAGGCCCAAATGGCCCGCCATATCGTCCAGCGTTTCGGACGTTACAATGGTGGAATCCATATCGGCGATCAGCAGCTTCTTGCGCCGCCCATCGACGGCACCGGCCAGCACATCCACAGGCTTTCCCGCAAAGAAGGTCCGCGCCGTCTGTTCGATGGTTGTCGCATCACCATCATCAAACAACAGATCACAAGCCGTGCTTTCAGATAGCCAGTGTGTATGGGAAGCTGACAGTTGCGCAGCCAATTTTTCCAACCGAATTGGTAGAAAATCTGAATTCGGTGGCGCAACTAGCGTTAAGAAAATCTGCATGCAAGTTTGGTAAACCCCGGCTATGAATTCCGCAACCGATAACACACGGCCTGTTCTGATTGTCGCCGGTCCCACGGCCAGCGGCAAGTCGTCTATGGCCATGGATATCGCGGCTGAATTTGATGGGGTCATCATCAACGCCGACAGCATGCAGGTTTATCAGAACCTGCGTATTCTCACGGCCCGTCCGGATAAAGCAGACGAGGCGCGGGTTCCACATCGATTATACGGCGTGATCCCGCCGTCACAGAATTGTTCCGTGGCGCACTGGCGCGATTTGGCTGTGGCTGAGGTGGAAACGGTGTTGAAGGCCGGTCAGCTGCCCGTGGTTACCGGCGGTACCGGCATGTATATCCGCGCGCTCATGCAGGGACTGGCCCCCATACCGGAGGTGCCAGCGGAAATCCGACTGGCAGTGCAAGCCGGGTTTGATAAAAACGGCGGTACGGCGTTGCATGCAGAGCTTTCTGAATGTGATCCAGAATCCGCCGCCCGAATCGATGTGGGCGACAAGCAACGCCTGATCAGGGCGGTGGAGATCTACCGGGCCACGGAAACGCCGCTGAGCCACTGGATTTCGCTTGGCAATGAAGGGGGCTTGTCAAATGTGATGTTCCAGCCATTGATCCTGATGCCGCCGCGTGAGGCCCTATATGAGCGCATTGATGCACGGTTCCATCAGATGATTAATGAAGGGGCACTGGACGAGGTGGGTAAGCTGTTGGAATTAGGACTGGATTCGGAGCTTTCGGCCATGAAGGCGGTCGGTGTGCGTGAATTAGCCGGGTATTTGGCTGGTGATTTAACGCTGGAATTGGCGGTATCCAGTGCTCAGCAGGCCAGTCGGAACTATGCCAAACGGCAAATGACATGGTTCCGGAATCAGATTCCAGAAGCTGAGACAGTTTTTGCGCAATATTCGGAAAGTCAAAGGCCAAAAATCTTTTCATTTGTTCGCCAATTTTTGTTGACCAATCCGGTTTGAAAGACTAGTTTGCGCCGTCCTGACGTTGGCACATCAGTATCGGGATAGAAAAAGGGCAGAAATCAGCCAGTTTTCGAATTAAGATCGCGGCTTACGCGTAACAGCGTTGGCCGTGGATTTTTGTATACGGATAATTTTACCCCTGAAATATACAGAAACACCCCGGGGGAACACAGTTGAAAGCAGTATTATGGCGAGCGAACAAATGAACGGCGCGAACATCATGTTAAAGGCCCTCGTTGATCAGGGTGTGACGGATATCTTCGGGTATCCGGGTGGTGCTGTGCTGCCGCTTTATGATGCTATGTTCAATCACAACAGCATTCGCCACATTCTGGTCCGTCAGGAAGGCGGCGCTGTTCATGCCGCCGAAGGCTACGCGCGTTCCACCGGCAAAGTCGGTGTTGTTGTTGTAACCTCCGGTCCGGGCGCTACCAATGCGGTTACGGGCTTGACCGACGCCATGATGGATTCCATTCCGCTGGTCTGTATTACCGGCCAGGTTCCAACGCATCTGATCGGCAACGATGCTTTTCAGGAATGCGACACCACGGGTATCACGCGGCCCTGTACCAAACACAATTATCTGGTCAAAGACGTGAATGATCTGGCGCGTGTTATGCACGAAGCCTTTTATGTTGCGCGCAGTGGTCGTCCCGGTCCGGTCCTGATTGATCTGCCCAAAGACGTGGCTATGGCGCTGGGTGACTATGTTGGCCCCAAAGCTGTAAAGCCCAAGCATTACGCTCCGCAGGTAAAGGCCGAGCCCACTAAAATTGACCAAGCCGTCAAAATGATTGCAGCCGCCAAGCGGCCGTTGATCTATGCCGGTGGTGGCGTCATTAATTCTGGCCCCCAAGCGTCCAAGTTGCTGCGCCAGTTTGCCAAGCTGACCGGCTTCCCGTGCACGTTGACGCTGATGGGCCTTGGTGCCTATCCGGCCAGTGATAAACAGTTCGTCGGCATGCTGGGCATGCACGGAACGTATGAGGCCAACATGGCCATGCATGACTGTGATCTGATGATCGCGGTCGGGTCGCGCTTTGATGACCGGATCACCGGCCGTCTGGATGCTTTCTCGCCGGGATCAAAGAAGATCCATATCGACATTGATCCATCCAGCATCAACAAGAACGTTCAGGTTGATCTGGGCATCGTTGGTGATGTGAAAGTCGTGTTGCAGGATATTTTGAAGGTCTACAAGGCCAAGAAGGTCAAATCTGATGCCAAGGCCATGAAAGCCTGGTGGCATGAAATCAATAGCTGGCGCAAAACCGATTGCCTGAGCTTTGATAAATCCAGCAAGACCACGATCAAGCCACAGTACGCTATCGAACGCCTGTATGAACTGACCAAGAAACACAAGAAGGTAATGATCACCACCGAAGTGGGTCAGCACCAGATGTGGGCGGCTCAGCACTTTCATTTTGATCAACCCAACCACTGGATGACATCGGGTGGCTTGGGCACCATGGGTTATGGTTTGCCGGCTGCTATGGGCGCGCAGATCGCCCATCCTGACGCGCTGTGCATCGATATCGCCGGTGAGGCTTCCATCTTGATGAATATTCAGGAGATGGCCACCATCGCCCAGTACCGTTTGCCGGTGAAGGTCTTTATCCTGAATAACCAGTACATGGGTATGGTTCGCCAGTGGCAGGAACTGCTGCACGGTGGGCGTTATTCGGAAAGTTATATGGATTCCCTGCCTGATTTCGTCAAACTGGCTGAAGCATTTGGTGCTGTGGGCATGCGCGCAACGAAATTAAGCCAGTTGGATGGCGTGATTCAGGATATGATCGATTGCGATAAATCCGTAATCGCAGATATTTGTGTGGATCAGATGGAAAATGTATACCCCATGATCCCGTCGGGTGCTGCCCATAATGAAATGCTTATGGGACCGGCTGATAAAGCAGAAAAACCTGTGTCTGAAGAAGGCATGGTGCTTGTTTAATAAATACCCGCCCCCTGTAACACGGGCGGCTGAACGGAGTAAGATATTGTGAGTGCAAATCCGGAAACTGAAAACCGGCATACCATCAGCGTCGTTGTGGACAACGAACCTGGTGTTCTGGCGCGGGTTATCGGTCTGTTTTCAGGTCGTGGCTATAATATTGAAAGTCTGACCGTGGCTGAGGTCAATCTGGATGAGAACCTGTCACGGATCACGGTGGTCACATCGGGCACGCCCATGATCATTGAACAGATCAAGGCCCAGCTCACCCGGCTGGTGCCGGTGCATAAGGTTGCCGATCTCACATTGGATGGTCCGCATGTTGAACGGGAGCTGGCGTTGATCAAAGTCAATGGCAAGGGCAATGCCCGGGTTGAGGCTTTGCGGATTGCCGATATCTTCCGCGCCCGCGCCGTGGACAGCACCAACAACTCGTTTGTGTTCGAAATTGTGGGAAATACCGGAAAAATTGATGCCTTTATCGACCTGATGAAACCGTTGGGTCTGGTCGACGTTTCACGAACAGGCGTCGTTGCTATTGCACGAGGGCGCTCAGCACTCTAATAAGGGCGCCATCAAACATTTATACTGATTAATTACCTTAACCAGGGGATATAAAATGCGCGTTTATTATGATCGCGATGCAGATGTAAATCTCATCAAATCAAAGAAAGTTGCCGTTGTAGGCTATGGTAGCCAAGGACATGCTCACGTTTTGAATCTTCGCGATTCAGGCTGTACGGATGTTGTCGTTGCGTTGCGGGAAGATTCATCCACCCGCAAAAAAGCCGAAGCCGAAGGCGTTAAATGCATGACTGTGGCCGAGGCTTCTGCCTGGGCTGACGTGATGATGATGCTGACGCCTGATGAATTGCAGGCCGAAATCTACTACGCCGACATGCACAAAGGCATGAAAGAAGGCGCGGCGCTGGTTTTTGCTCATGGCTTGAACGTGCACTTCAACCTGATCGAGCCCCGCGCCGATCTGGACGTGTTCATGATCGCGCCCAAAGGCCCCGGCCACACGGTACGTGGTGAATATGTTAAAGGCGGCGGTGTTCCGTGCCTTGTGGCGATCCATCAGAACCCTACCGGCAATGCCCTTGAAGTTGCTCTGTCTTATGCATCTGCCATCGGTGGCGGTCGTTCCGGCGTTATTGAGACCACATTCCAGGAAGAATGCGAAACTGATCTGTTCGGTGAACAGGTTGTGCTTTGTGGTGGCCTGATGCAGTTGATCAAAAACGGCTTCGAAACTCTAACCGAAGCTGGCTATGCACCCGAAATGGCATATTTTGAATGCCTGCACGAAGTAAAGCTGATTGTTGATCTGATGTATGAAGGTGGCATGGCCAACATGCGTTATTCAATCTCCAACACGGCTGAATATGGTGACTATGTTACCGGTCCGCGCATCATCACATCTGAAACCAAAGCAGAAATGAAGCGTGTTCTGGATGATATTCAGTCCGGCCGCTTTACCCGTGATTGGATGAGTGAATGCAAAGCTGGCCAGCCCAGCTTCAAAGCCACTCGCCGCCGCAATGCTGAACACCCCATCGAGGAAGTGGGCGAACGCCTGCGTGGTATGATGCCGTGGATCAAGGCGAACCAGTTGGTGGACAAAGAAAAGAACTAATTTTTTCCAAACGGAAGACGATTTGAGAGAGGAGGGCCTTGGCTCTCCTCTTTTTTTTGTGCCGCCTCACAAATATTATAATGGTTCTAATCACCTGTATTTATGGGAAAAATAGTTAATTGTACCACTCACGATTGTGTAAGAATGTGTATCCACATGATGTTTATGGTTGAACTACCACCCCTGTAAGAGATTATAATATTACAGAAACATTACAGTTTGGCATCGGCGGCTGTAAGAATAGCTGCCGCAACAGTCAAACTTAGTGAATTCGATTGGGGATGGAACGTTAAGAAGATGGCTGAAAGCAGCATCAAAGTACCGCTGATCTATCTCATCGCCGCTGATAAAGAGCGCGAAGGTGAGATGCTGCGGGCATTGGGCAGGCGTTACGAATTTCTGACATTTGTCGATACTGGCGCATTGCTGCATCAAGTCATGATAAAGCGCCCGGCTGTCATTATCTGTGAAGATACTGCGCCACCAAATGGCGGCAACAAGTTTCGCGAACGCATACGTGTTGATCCCGATACCCATACCGTGCCGATCATCCTGACTGGCAACGGTAGCAATGTTCCAAAAATGAATAACGTGATTGATCGGTATCTTCTGTGGCCATTCAAGAAAAGCCAGATCATCGACTGTATCTCTGACCTGATAAATGTGGCGGCGGAACAGCAATGGGAAGCCCTGCCCACCCTACAGAAAGAGACGCTGAAGCTGACGGTTGAGGAGTACCAGGACGTCGCTACTGCGATTGAGAATGGCGATCCCATCGATTATCACAAAGCATCGGATAGCTGCACACCCTTGGTTAAAGCCATCCAGGACAATGGCCACCACGAACTGCTCAAGTCTGTGCAAAATCATCACAATTATACATATGTGCATTCCCTACGGGTGGCGACCTTGCTGACCATGTTCGGCCACGGCATTGGTATGGATGAGGACAATATGAACATTCTGGCGACCGGTGGATTGTTGCACGATGTGGGCAAACTGGTTACGCCGGATAATATTCTGAACAAGCCGGGTAAGCTGGATGACGAAGAATGGCCGATCATGCAGGACCACGTGGTACAATCACGTGACTTACTGCAAGCAGGCGATGACGTGAGCAAGGGCGCGCATATTATTGCGGCTCAACACCACGAGAAACTGGATGGTTCCGGCTATCCGCTCGGCCTGAAAGGGGCCGAAATGAATGAACTGGCGCGCATGTCCTGTATCTGCGATATCTTTGGCGCGCTCACCGATGCCCGGTCCTACAAGCCCGCTTTCCCAACGGAAAAAGCCTTTGGCATTCTGGAAAGTATGGATAAGGGGCTCGATATGGGTTTGCTTAAAGTCTTTAAGGAAATTTTTTCAGATACCCAACCTGCTGAATAGCCAACCTGCTGAATAGCCAACCTGCTGAATAGATTGTTCAAGAAGGTTTTGCCGCGCGCAAATGCGTGGGGCGCAATTCGCCCTGATCCAGTACGGTAATCATCAAATCCCAAACTTTAATTTCGCGGTCCAGAAACTCATGCCCCACCGCAGACGAGAGACTGTCATGCAGTGGTCCGGCAAGCGCTTCACGTTCCTGCCGTGCAACAGTTCTGTACCACGCGTTTCGATCTTGAATCTGCACGTTCTCAAAACCGGCACTAAGTAACGCATCTTTATAGGTCTCGGCTGTGGCGAGGCCGAAATCCAACCCTTCGGCTTCCACATATGCTTTCATCTCTGGCGATAGCTCCCCCTCATGCCCGGCTAACCAGTCGCTGGCGGTAAAGATGCCTCCTGGTTTTAGAACCTGGTGGATGTCGGTGGCCAAAGTATGCTTGTCAGGAATATGAATGATGGCATCTTTGCTGATGACCACGTCAAAGCTACCCGCATCAAACGGCAAGGGACCAGGGGCGACCTGCTGAAAGGTAATTTTTTCAGATACACCTGCCATCGTGGCCAAAGTTTTGCATTTTTCGATCAGGTCAGCTTCGATATCGATGCCTGTCACATGGGATACGGGATAGTTGCTCGCGATGTGAATATCCACCCCGCCCAAACCACACCCGATATCCAGCACAGATTTGTCGCGTAACTCTAACCCGGACAGAATGCCATCGACTTCATCGGTGCCGCCGGGCGACATAAAGCCTTCACCCCAGACAGCTTCCAGCACGGCCGTCATATCATCATCATATTCCAGATCGGGCGCTTCGTTCATTGTTTTTACCTTGTATTCGTTATGATCAATCTGAGATTAACACTTGCAGGCTATGCTTAGAAGCCTTACAAAAATAATCGTTCGGTCTAACAAATGGCTGAAATCAGGAGTTTGAAGCATGGAACGCGCCGCGTTCATTTCAGGTGATAACCAGTTGGCCGGGATCCAATCCCGCGCTACCCGCGCTATTGCTCGTGCTTCTGATGGCGCGCTTTCCGGCCTGCTCCTATCCCTATCGGGTGACCTTCGGGGATCACTACGACTTAGGTGCCTCTGAGCACTTACACCATGGATTGTCGTTTTACGACACGGTGTTCAGAGGAAATTTAGAAGTCGAACTACATAAAACCTAAGAGTTAACGGAAGGAATTGTGCCATGAGCACCGCCGATACATCGAAAATGAATAATGGAAATCACGTTCGAATTTTTGACACCACCTTGCGAGATGGTGAGCAGTCACCGGGCGCGTCCATGAACCTGGAAGAGAAAATGCGGATCGCAGAAGTTCTCGAAGGCATGGGCGTGGATATCATCGAGGCAGGCTTCCCGATTGCCTCAGACGGTGATTTCCAGTGCGTGAACAATATCGCCAAGGCCATCACCGAGTCCACAGTATGCGGGCTGGCCCGCGCCACTCGCGGTGATATCGAACGCTGCGCCGAAGCGATCAAGCCAGCCAAACAAGGACGCATCCATACCTTTATCGCCACCAGCCCGCTGCACATGGAATTCAAGTTGCAGATGGAGCCTGATGCGGTCTTTGAGAAAGTTATCGAGAGCGTCACCCTGGCCCGCAATTTCTGTGACGATGTGGAATGGTCATGCGAAGACGGATCTCGCTCGGACCACGATTTCCTGTGCCGATGTGTGGAAGCCGCCATCAATGCGGGTGCATCCACCATCAACGTGCCCGACACGGTGGGTTATACTATGCCACGGGAATATGGTGAGCTGATTTCCATGTTGATGAACCGCGTCCCCAACATTGATAAGGCGATTATTTCTGTTCATTGCCACAATGATTTGGGCTTGGCAGTGGCCAATTCGCTGGCCGCTGTGGACGCTGGTGCCCGGCAGGTGGAATGTACCATCAATGGCCTGGGCGAACGGGCCGGTAATGCGGCATTGGAAGAAATCGTCATGGCCCTGCGCACCCGACAGGACACCATGCCGTTTTCCACCAACATTCAGACCGAGGAAATCATGCGCGCGTCGCGTCTGGTGTCTACAGTGACCGGCTTTACGGTTCAGCCGAACAAAGCCATCGTCGGTACCAATGCATTCGCCCATGAATCCGGTATTCATCAGGACGGTATGCTAAAACATGCCGGTACCTATGAAATCATGACACCTGAATCAGTGGGATTGAACAAATCCAATCTGGTGTTGGGCAAGCATTCCGGTCGTCATGCGTTCAAGGAGAAATTGATCGAGCTGGGTTACGATCTGGGTGACAACGCCATTCAGGACGCTTTCAAGCGGTTCAAGGATTTGGCCGATGCGAAGAAAGATGTGTTCGACGAAGACATCGTGGCCCTGGTAGACGACGAAGTGGTTCGTGATAACGACCGCATTCGGATGGTCACACTGGACATTGCATGCGGTAACGTGCGCGATGAAGCAACGGCGTCGTTGGGAATAGAAGTCGATGGTGAAGCAAAGAATTGCACCTGTACGGGTGACGGTCCTGTGGATGCAGCCTTTAACGCCATCCACGAATTATTCCCTCATGAAGCCAAATTGCAGCTGTATCAAGTCCACGCCGTAACACAAGGTACCGACGCGCAAGCCGAAGTCACGGTGCGTCTTGAGGAAGACGGACGTACCGTCAACGGACAAGGTGCTGATACCGATACCATCGTCTCATCGGTCCGTGCGTACATCAACGCATTGAACAAGCTGTTGGTGAAACGTGAGAAAAGTGCACCGGAAGCAATGACTGCTTAACCCTTTTGTGCTGGAATCGTGATCGATTCGTCCTGTATAAGGGCGAATCGGTACCAGCATTGGGTTTTGCTGGTATCAATTGAATCTGAATTCTTTCACAGGGGCGGTGAAATCCCATGCTTTCGCGACTTTTTGGTTTTCTGTCAGCCGATATGGCTATCGATCTTGGAACCGCTAATACGCTGGTCTACGTGAAGGGCAAAGGCATCGTCCTGAACGAGCCTTCCGTTGTCGCTATCGTTGAAAACAAGGGTAAGAAACAAGTTCTTGCCGTGGGCGAGGAAGCCAAGCAGATGCTTGGCCGTACACCCGGCAACATCCGCGCAATTCGGCCCCTTCGTGATGGCGTGATCGCGGACTTCGAAGTGGCGGAAGAAATGATCAAGTATTTCATCCGCAAAGTTCATAACAGAAAAACATTTGCCAGTCCGTTGGTGGTGGTGTGTGTACCGTCCGGCTCAACAGCCGTTGAACGCCGCGCCATTCAGGAATCAGCCGAGAGCGCCGGTGCTCGCCGGGTATTTCTAATCGAAGAGCCCATGGCCGCCGCTATTGGCGCTGGCTTGCCCGTAACAGAACCAACTGGTTCCATGGTTGTTGATATCGGTGGTGGTACCACCGAGGTGGCCGTACTGTCGCTGGGTGGCATTGTGTATGCCCGTAGCGTGCGTGTTGGTGGTGATAAAATGGACGAAGCCATTATTGCCTATATCCGCCGCAATCATAACCTCTTGGTGGGCGAAGGATCCGCTGCGCGTATCAAGGAAGAAATTGGCTCCGCCTGTCCACCGGCTGAAGGTGAAGGCGAGACCATGGACATTAAGGGCCGCGATCTGATGAACGGCGTGCCTAAGGAGCTGATCATCAGCGAACGCCAAATTTCTGAAAGTCTGGCCGAACCTGTTGGCGCCATAATCGAAGCTGTCAAAGTGGCGTTGGAGCATACCGAGCCTGAACTGGCCGCCGATATCGTGGACAAGGGTATCGTGTTGACTGGTGGTGGTGCACTGCTGGGCAATCTTGATTTCGTGCTTCGCCATGCAACGGGCCTACCGGTCAGTATTGCCGATGATCCGTTGTCATGTGTTGTGCTGGGCACAGGCCGGGCACTGGAAGAAATGAAACGCCTGCGGGATGTTCTCACGTCCATGTACTAATCAGCGCGTTAAAAATTCATTCTCTTTATGCGACGATGAGTGTTATGGGCTCGAAGAGCCTGGAGGACATCGGCATGAGTTTCGAGTATTTAGTCGCTTTTAATCTGGCATTGCTGGCTGCGATCATTAGTCCCGGACCGGCCTTTCTTTATTTGCTGAAAATGACATTGAGTGGTGGCCGTGCGGTTGGCATTGCCACCGGATGTGGTCTCGCCGTTATGGCATCCATATGGACCTTGATGGCTTTGATGGGGCTTGATGGAATATTTCGGTTATTCCCCTGGGCTTACACGTTTTTCAAGGTCGGCGGGGCCATTTATCTGCTGTTCGTCGCCTGGGGTATCTGGCGCCATGCACACGAGCCCATAGGGGAAGCCGAGATCAAGAACGTCCGGGCATTCACGGGCGGAGTATTGGTCAATCTTGCCAATCCAAAGGCTGTTCTTTTTGCTGCGGCTGTTCTGGTTGTGATCTTTCCACCTGAAATGACCACCGTGCACAAAGCCATGATCATGGGGAACCATCTGATTGTTGAGATCATTGTGTATTCAGGCTTCGCCTACCTGCTAAGTACAAAATCAATTGCTGCACAGTATTTGCAAAAGAAGCATATCCTCGACCGGTTTGCCGCCGTTGTTCTTTGTGGCTTGGGATTGCGTTTGGTGACGGATCGCTGATTTGTATACCGTCCGTTAATCCAGTTTTAATGCCCCATGATTAAGCTTACAGGGTTGTAATCTTATTCTGGGTAACCATTTGATTTAGTATACATTTTCGGTATAAGTACTGGATCGTTGATAATACTTCGGGATGACGCGAAGAAATCACTTGCAAGGCACTGATTTTTCATAATAAACCGCGTATATCTTGAGCCTGTTAACGTTGTTTTGCGAGGCATCATTGAAAGACGACGCAAGATTTATCAGTAAGATTGCCCAACCGGTGCGTGGTTTAGCGCATCGCTTTGCCTATCTGAGCCTGATTGTCGCGGCGTTCGGATTGATGATGGTGGGCAAAGTTGATGCCGTTTTGATGGAACGGGCACGCACCATGGTAACCGATTCCGTAGCCCCGATCATGGATACGATGTCACGCCCTGTTGAAAGCGCGTCTCAATTCTTCCGAAAAGTTGAAGCCTTGTGGGGTATGTACGAAGACAACGAAGCTCTGCGCGGCGACAACGAGCGCCTTAACCAGTGGCAGGCCGTTGCCCGTCATTTGGAGGCTGAAAATATCGCCTTGCGCGAGCTACTGAATTTCACAGCAGAACCTGAAGCCGGGTTTGTATCGGCACGGGTGATCGCCGACACAGGCGGCGCGTTTGCACACAGCCTTTTACTGGGTGCCGGATCACGTCAGCGTGTGGCCAAAGGACAAGCCGTCGTTACTGGCGCTGGTCTGGTCGGGCGTATTGCCGGTGTGGGCAAGCGTTCATCACGTATTTTGTTGATCACAGATCTAAGCTCTCGTATCCCTGTCATGATTGAACCGGGTCGACAACGTGCCATTCTGGCGGGTGACAATACGGATCGACCGCGTTTGATTCACATGACCCCCGGTGCAACATTATCGCCCGGTGACCTGGTCGTGACCTCCGGTCATGGCGGCGCATTTCCGGTCGGTATCGCCGTTGGTGTGGTTTCCGATGTAAACGATAAGGGGGGCGTTGTTACGCCCTTTGTGGCGCGTGACCGGCTCGAATTGGTTAAAGTGGTCGACTTCGGTTTACAGGGTATTTTGCGCGCACAGCCTATTGAGGAACGTCCTATTTCAGCCCCGGTTGAGGAAGAGCTGGATAAAGCTCACACGACAACGCCCATCGAAAGTGGTAACGTGACGTCGTCTGGTGATAGCCAGGACCCCTAATGCCTTTTCTTGAAGGTGGGCAATGAAACCCACGTTTGGTCAACGTTTAGATATCGTTACCCGAAACAGTTTACCGGTGCTGTTCACGCTGGTGCTGGTGCTGGTCAATGTGGTACCGCTGCATATTCCCGGTTTTTCTCGCATTGTTCCTGTCCTTCCGCTCCTGGCGGTCTATCACTGGTCGGTGTACCGACCTGAACTGATGCCGCCTTTGGCCGTGTTCTTTATTGGTTTGATCTACGATATTCTGAGCGGTAGTCCGCTGGGTGTAAATGCGCTGGTGTTCCTGACAATCTATGGCGTGGTGATTTTCCAGCAACGGTTCTTTGCGGGTCGCTCATTCGTTATCGTATGGATGGGGTTTGGCATCATGGCGTTCGTGGCGTCCGTGGAATCATGGATATTGGTATCCATTCTGTCTGAGTCCATTGTTGAGCCGCGTGCCCTGGTCTTTCAGTACATTCTGAATGTGGGCTTTTTCCCTCTGCTAGCGTGGTTGTTTCTGCGTTGGCAGCATTTTTATCTGCGCTCGGATTAGGGGAGATCAGATATGCATCGTGATTCTGATCGCCACAAACTATTCAGCCGCCGTGCCGCCATGTTGGCAGGCGGGCAGTTTGTTCTGCTTACTGCCCTGACCGGGCGTCTGTATTACTTGCAGGTGGTTGAGTCCGAGAAATACAAGAATCTGGCTGATGAAAACCGTATTAACTTCCGGCTATTGGCCCCACCCCGGGGGCGGATTACGGATCGGAATGGTTCGCCCATTGCGGACAATCAGCAGAACTATCGATTGTTGCTTATATCCGAAAACACCACGTCTGTGGATTCCACGCTTGATGCGTTGGAAAATATTATCCCGCTTTCTGATAAGGAGCGTCGCCGAATCTTACGCGATGTGAAACGAAATCGCAGCTTCGTGCCCGTCACGGTGCGTGAAAACCTGATCTGGTCACAGGTGTCGCAAATTGAGGTCAACACGCCCGACTTGCCCGGTGTGCTTATTGATGTGGGCGAAAGTCGGTATTACCCTCATGGCGAGGATTTTGCGCATGTGTTGGGCTATGTGGCGCCCGTGTCGGAAGGCGAGGCCACGGGTGACCCGCTTTTGGAATTACCCGGTTTCCGGATTGGTAAGGCCGGTATGGAAAAGGTACACGACCTTGCCCTGCGCGGTACCGGCGGTAATTCAGAGGTTGAGGTCAACGCCTACGGCCGGATAATCCGCGAACTAAGTAGACAAGATGGTGAGCCGGGTGCGGAAGTCCAACTGACCATTGATATGGAGCTTCAGCGCTTGGCCGCTGAACGTATTGCCGACGAAAGTGCTGCCGTGGTGGTGATGGATATTCATAATGGCGAAGTCCTGACACTGGCATCCACACCCAGTTTTGATCCGAACAAATTTAATCAGGGCCTGAGCAGTGCTGAGTGGAGCAATCTGGTCAACAATCCAAAATCGCCCCTGACCAACAAAGCCACGCGTGGCGAGTATGCGCCGGGCTCTACCTTCAAGATGATCGTGGCGCTGGCGGCGCTGGAGCACGGCATTATAACCCCGGAAACCGAATTCTGGTGCTCGGGTAAGATGAAGTTGGGAAATGCGGTATTTCACTGCTGGCGGAAAGAGGGGCACGGTCGGGTTAACTGCACCAAAGCATTGACCCAATCCTGTGATGTGTATTTCTACGAAGTTGCCAAGCGTCTTGGCATTACGCGGATATCAGAAATGGCACGCCGGTTGGGGTTGGGCGAACCATTGGGTATTGATTTACCGCATGAGAAGGGTGGCCTTGTGCCATCACCTGAGTGGAAACTTGCTGAGATTGGAACGTCCTGGCAAAAGGGCGAAACGGTTATTCTGGGCATTGGGCAGGGCTATATTCTTGTCACGCCCCTTCAACTGGCGGTCATGACGGCACGGTTAGCCAATGGTGGTATTGCAGTGACGCCGCACCTGACGCGCCAGGTCATATCAACGGAAAATACGGATGAGCAACCGCCGACCCGCGATTTTGAGTCGATTGGTCTGGTACCGGAACATCTGGATATCGTGACCGATGGTATGGTTCGTGTGGTCAATACCCCCCATGGCACAGCTTTCCGAGCGCGTATCAAAGAGGATGGTATGTCCATGGCAGGTAAGTCTGGCACGGTACAGGTTCACCGCATTTCCAAAGCAGAACGCGAAGTGGGTGTGACGAAGAACAAAGACCTGGAGTGGAAGGAGCGTGATCACGCGTTGTTTGTTGCCTATGCACCTGTGGACAATCCGCGTTATGCCATTTCGGTTGTGGTGGAGCATGGCGGTGGTGGGTCCAGCGTAGCTGCTCCCATTGCCCGTGATATTTTGCGTGAGGTCCAAAAACGCAAAATCGCCACGCCCCTGGGCGCCACGGAAACTACCAGTGAGCGTGAGCCAGAAGGCCAACCAGAGACGGAGCCGTCGAATGGCTAGATATCGCATCGGTGAGCCGTCCCTGACCATCTGGCAGAAGCTTTGGAATATAAACTGGGTGTTCGTGCTGATGATCACGCTGACGTCGTGTATCGGCTTTGCCATGCTGTATTCGGCGGCCGGTGGCAATATGGACCCCTGGGCATCGCGGCAAATGACCCGTTTCGCCATGGGCTTTGTCATCATGTTGTCCGTTGCATTGGTGGATATTCGAATCTGGCTTCGCTATGCCTACTTCATCTATATAGGCGGCCTCGCCATGCTCATTGGTGTTGAGGTGGCCGGCACAATCGGCATGGGGGCTCAGCGCTGGATCAACCTTGGGGTCATCACTGTCCAACCTTCGGAAGTCATGAAGATCGCCATGGTTCTGGCCTTGGCCCGATACTTTCATTCCACCCGCACGGAAGATGTCTACAACCCATTTCGGCTGGTCGTGCCGTTGTTGCTGGTGGCGATGCCGGCGGCTCTGGTGCTGCGGCAACCTGACCTTGGTACCGCCCTGATGCTGGTGCTGGGCAGCGGCGCTATATTTTTCGCCGCTGGTGTGAAGATGTGGAAGTTCGGCGTTGTGCTGGCGCTGGCCATTGCCGCCTTGCCGGTGGGTTGGCAATTCCTGCGGGCCTATCAGCGGCAGCGGGTTCTCACATTCCTCAACCCGGAACAGGATCCGCTGGGTAGCGGATACCACATTATCCAGTCCAAGATCGCACTCGGGTCCGGTGGCGTGTTTGGCAAAGGCTTTATGCAGGGCACGCAAAGCCATTTGAGCTTCCTGCCTGAAATGCAGACCGATTTTATTTTTACCATGCTGGCCGAAGAACTGGGCATGGTGGGCGCATTTGCCTTGATCACGTTTTATCTAATCATCCTGATTTACGGCTTTGTCATATCGGTGTCATGCCGAAACCAGTTCGGTCGCCTTGTGGCGATCGGCATCACCACCACTTTTTTCTTATATGTTTTCATCAACATTGCTATGGTCACAGGCCTGATCCCGGTTGTGGGTGTGCCGTTGCCATTAATTTCATACGGTGGCACGGCCATGTTGACATTGTTGATCGGATTTGGCTTGTTGATTGGCACGCACATTAATCGCGAAGCCATGATTGGTCGACGATCGGTTACAATTGATGCATCCTGAATGGCGTCACAGCACTAGTTGAAAGAACCAAAAATGGCTATCCCCAAGAACCGCGATATCTACAGTGCCACCATCAAAATGTTCGGATCGCAACCCGAGCCGCCGTTTGAGACGCCGGAACGCTTGCTGGCCGATTGGGGTGAGGTCTGGGGCTGCGACAATGATGTGGGCCAGATCGGCAAGGTGTTGATGCACCGGCCGGGTGACGAGTTTAATATCATCAACCCCAACAAGCGGATTGCAGAGATCGGATCATACGGTGATCTGGAAGAGGGCTGGTATTGGCAAAGTGATACAATTCCGAGCCTTGCCGAGATGCAGGTACAACACGATGCACTGGCCGACACCTTACGGGCCGAGGGTGTAGAGGTTATCTATCTGGAAGACATCAAAGAGAATCAGTTCAAATCTGTCTACACCCGTGACTCGTCATTCGCCATCAAAGGCGGCGCTATTGTCAGCCGCATGGCACCCCGAATGCGCCAGGGCGAAGAACAGACCGTCACCCGAACGCTGGCCAACCTGGGTATGCCGATACTGCGCACCATTACCGGTGGCGGCATGATTGAAGGCGGTAGTTTTTGCTGGCTGAACAGCACAACGGCGGCGGTGGGCCGGGGTATTCGGGTCAATGACGATGCGATCGAACAACTGGCCGAGGTCTTGAACCGTCAGGGCGTCGACCTGATGGTGGTGGATTTGCCGGCCTATAGTATTCACATTGATGGCTGGATGCTGATGATTGATGTGGATCTGGCGTTGATTGATCCACGCGGGTTATCCCAGACGTTTCTCGATGAAATGAGTGACATGGGCATTCAGCGGATCGAGATCACGCCCGATGACAATGCCTGGGTGGTCAATGGCCTTGCTGTTAGTCCCGGCCGGGTGATTATGCCCGAAGGGCTCTCGGATAAAACGCGTGAAGAGCTGGACAAGCACGGCGTGGAAACCATCACGGTACCGTATGACAAGGTGCAATTGAACGGTGGCGGCATCCATTGCTCAACTTGTCCGTTGACCCGGGCGTCGGTGGATTAACGAGGCGGCAAACGTGAATCGACAAAACGTCGGGGGCTTGCTATATGAAAGCTTCCTCGCATGAGTAACTCTCGGGGGCTGTTAGCTCAGTTGGTAGAGCAGCTGACTCTTAATCAGCGGGTCGCAGGTTCGAGCCCTGCACAGCCCACCAATACT